>Ga0208250_1000042_pt1 | contig 49711 bp, 48 predicted proteins | sample CryBogCBE18Aug09_FD_184557 | JGI IMG/M metagenome (GOLD analysis project Ga0208250, IMG submission 184557) | Freshwater microbial communities from Crystal Bog, Wisconsin, USA - CBE18Aug09 (SPAdes) (version 2) | ecosystem: Environmental > Aquatic > Freshwater > Lake | place: Crystal Bog... | reverse complement strand
GCGTCTTTATGTACGCCAAGCAACCAAATAAAATTCTAATGATACTTACATTAGATGACCGGATGGTCATACCTGATACCAAAGCACTTAAGATTGAACCCGAAGATGTAGCCCGTGCCGAAGAAATTCGCAAGTATTATAAACGATTGGTATTTGTGGCTATCGAAGGTGAAAACGAATTCCTGACTAAGATCAACAGTTTACTAGGTAGTGAAACTGTTCGAGAAAACGAATTTGGTTGGATGGCTTGTTTGCCTAGTGTGCAGGCGAGAGATGCTGTTCATAATGAAGTTAAAAAGGCTAGTCGTAAGGTTGAAGAGGGTTTCCTAGGTAAAGACGGAGATCGTTTGGCGGATTTAGATTGTGAAATACTTGAAGTTGTAAAGTCAAAAAACTTTACAGGATGGAATATTTGTGCTATAATAAACAATAAAATGGCCAGTTGGATGAGCCAAATAGAACTTAAACGTGGTCCTTGTGTGATTGTAAAAGCCAAAGTTAAAGCACAGGGCAAACATTGGAAACACGGCAACGACGAAACTAGACTTAACTTTGTAAAGGTGGCACAATGAGCAAGGAAAAACATAAACCTTATCAATGGATTGATGGAGAAACGGCAGATCGTATTACTAGTCTTAACCTAAAAGACTATCGTGTGTACCTTAAGAAAGAGTTAAAGCAATGGAAGAAGAATCCAAAGACTGATAGTAATCCAGATGGCTATTGGTTGCATCCAGAAGACATAGTAATCAATATGCGTACTATCGAAGCACTAGATTTAATTATCAGTCACTTTCCAGAAACATCGGATGAAATAAAATGAGCAGATACACTACAGTTTATAAAGAAGTTGAAATTGATGTCGATCTAGATGATTTTGATGATGAAGACATTTTAGAAGAAATGGAACTACGTGGGCTTGCTGTTGGAGCCACCGGTGATGGTCGAGAACTACTAACTGCCATTTGGCTCAAACGTAGGCAAGGTCGAGACTATCAAACAGAGTTGGATCAGTTGATCTATAACGGATTAGGAAAAATTATATGAAGCGAGAGCTAGACGAATACCTATGTAAGGTATATCCAAAGATGATGGTTAACCGTGACAAGTCAATGCAGGAGACTTGTATGTGCTGGGGTTTTGAATGTGGAGATGGTTGGTTCCAGATTCTCAATCAGCTTATGGGTAATATCCAGCATCACATTGATTGGCGTGAACGTCAGCGTGAAGTTGTTATTAAGTTTAACCGGATGGCCGAACAGCTTAAGGCTGGTGACTCTACATTGTTTGATGAAGAATATAAGGATCTAATAGGTTTAGACTTTAAAGAAAAGCGTAGACAAGAAATGCTCGAACGTGATCCGCAAACTATCCCAGAACCTATCACACAAGTAACATTGGATCAGGTTAAGGAAAAGTTTGGCACACTGCGTTTTTATTACTCAGGCGGCGATGATTATATTCGCGGACTAGTTTCTATGGCAGAATCAATGTCAGGTGTTACTTGTGAAGAATGTGGTAATCCCGGAACACAAACACCTGGCGGTTGGATTAAAACAGTATGTAAAGAACACGGTGGTCAAGACTATGACACACCAGAAGAGGAATTAAATGAGAATCAAATTAGTTAGCGATCTCCATTTGGAGTTCAGTGACATCAACATTCAGAACGACGACAACTATGATGTGTTGATCTTAGGCGGCGACATTATGATCGCACAGGATCTCCACGACCATCCTGAGCTCGTTAATACTAGTGATCAACGGGCTATTGCCAATGGTACCGGCTTGGGTCGTAGACAAGAACGTGCTCAAAGATTCCGTGACTTTTTGAAGCGTTGTAGTTTTCAGTTTCCTCATGTTGTTTACATTATGGGCAATCACGAATTTTACAATGGCAAGTTCTTTGACGGTATCGAATACATGCGTGAAGAATGTGCTAAGTATCCTAACATTTATATGTTGGAACAGGACACTAAGATCATCGACGATGTTGTGTTTGTGGGTGCTACACTTTGGACTGATATGAACAAAGGCGATCCACTCACCATGCATGCCATTGAAGGTATGATGAATGATTTCCGAATCATTCGCAATGACAAGCGTAGCTATGCTACGATGAGCGCACGTGATGTTGTTAATCGTCATGCTCGTACACTTGCCTACTTCAAACTGGTGCTTGCTGAAAACAAGGACCGTAAGTGTGTGGTTGTTGGGCATCACAGTCCTAGCTTTAAAAGCGCACATCCTATGTATGCCAACGACACATTGATGAATGGTGGCTATCATAGTGAGCTGAGTGAGTTCATTTTAGATCACCCACAGATTGTTCTATGGACACATGGACATACTCATCATCCGTTTGATTACAAAATCGGTGAGACTAGAATTGTGTGTAACCCACGTGGTTACGAATCAGATGGTTACAGCGAAGACAGTGGCTGGAACCCTAACATTTTATTGGAGATTTAAATGACAGAAGATTTGAAATTACCCACAGTACCAGAAATGCTACGCACTACTGGAGAAAATACTGCTGAGTTTATGAAACAGGTTGCTGAGCATATTGAAAAACTTGAGGATGCTGTAAGAGGCTTACAAGCTCGTGTAGCAGAATTGGAGGCCAGTAATGGCAACGATAACACGGCACAGTGATACTTGCACCATCAAGCAAGTTGCAAGTGGTAGAGAAGTAACAGGAGAAATCATGACTTTCAACGAAGGTCGTGATCTCACTGTGGTAATGAACAAGTCAGTCAAAATAACGATGACTTGGAATGGTCGTATGTATGAAGGTCGTAGTGCTGGTATGGATTTTACCAGTGCTGGCCCGCAAGTAAGCAAAACACAGACTGGAAGATAAAATGAAAATCGGACTTAGTTATAGTCGCTGTGTTAGAGATATTGTAGACGGCAAAGTAAATATTGACGATGTCCTTATCTTGATTACTCGTACAAATTTTGATCCGCATGATGACGAACAGTGGTCGAGCATTTGGTTAGGATATGGCGGTGGTACAGATAATGCCTACAGCCGTGGATTCTTTAGCCAAAGTAATCCAGAGTGGGCTGGGTACCATGACGAGGACCAATTCCGTAGTGTAAGTATTGAACTTTGGGAAACTGGTAAACTACATCAGCCTCGTAAGTTTGGCGCACATCCTGCTCGTCGTCCAGAAATTTGGTTAGAAGCAGTTCTCCCTAATAGTGAGTTGGATAAGAATCCTGCCGCCAAAAAGGCTTTTGAAAAGTTCCAAACCATTGCTGGACTTTCGAGCGTGGAATTGGATGACAAGTATCAATAGTTCTGTTATAATACTTGTATTGTAACAAATTAGAAAGTACCAAATGAAGTATGCACTACTGCTTTCCGCATTATTACTAACAGCTTGCGATCAACCGCCAGCTACTCCAGTTGCTAAAACACAACCCGAAGCTCCAAAACAATTTGGGCCGGACGGCTGTAATGTGGATACTAGTAGCAAATTGGTTACTGAGCATCAAGTTAGTCCAATTAAAAATTTGGTAAAAGAAGAATTTGAGTTTGGTTATAAAAACGAGTGTACAGTTCGATTTGATATTGAAGTAGATGGCAAAATTTTCCATTTAGAAGAAACTGAAACAGGGTTGGAACAAATGGCTAGTGTATGCTATTATGCTCGTGAACGTGCCCGTAAGAATCTACTGTTGGATTTGGGTGGCAATTTCAAAAGCGAAGCTAATATACAATGCCAATATCACGACACAATTGGCAAAGCTGAACGTTGACACTTTGATGTACCTAGTATATAATTAACACATACAAACACACACACAGAAAGGCTTATTATGAAGGCATTTATCGCAGGCACTATTTTTGGATTGGTACTAGCAACAGTTGGATTTTCCGGCATCGCTCGTATGCTTGACAAAGGTGTAGATACAGTTAAAACTCAATCAACGGAGTTGGCAAAATGAGAACCTTAGCATTACTTATTTTGGTTTCAGCCCTTGCCGCTTGCTCAACTGTAGCAGGTGTTGGTAAGGATATTCAATCGTCCGCAGAATGGACAAAAGAAAAGATGGGTGGAAAATAATGAAAAAGATTTTATTGCTAGTTCCTATTGTTGCTATTCTGGCGGCTTGTGGTACAACTAAAGACGCTTACGAAAAGCGAGCAGACAACGAACGTCAACGTCAAGAACGGTATGTTGAGCGAGCTATTGACCAAGCACCTAAATGGATGAGTAATCCTCCATTGAGTAACTCTGCTGTATTTGAAGCAGGTAGTGCTGTAAGCGCAGATTGGAGTATGGCAGATATCAAAGCCAAAGCAGATGCTTATGGCAAGATCTGTATGGCCGCTGGTGGTACTGTAAGCCAGCGTACAAAGATCTATCGCACAGACAGTGAACGTGCAAGTACTGAATTTTCAGAAATGGCTTTGCGTACCAGCTGTCGAGAAGTCGACCTTACAGGTGTAGAAGTTAAGGAAATCAAGCGTGTATCAGAAGGTACTCGTTTCCGCACTTATGTGCTAGTAGCTCTGCCCACAGGTGACGCTAATATTTTGCGTAAGGCTAAAGAAGAAGCAAAACAACGTCAGTTCGCGGCTGGCCGCCAAGAACAAGCATTTAAAGAATTGGACAATTAATATGTTTAAAGAAATCTCAGCAATCGTAGTAGGTTGGATTGCGTTCGTTGTAGTATGTATGTTTGGTAGCTATTTTGCCTACAGCTATTTTGCTCCCAAATATCGTGCTGTTGACAATGAAGTGTTCAAACAAAGTGAACAGTACAATGATGGTATGATTCGTGATTTGGAAAATCTCCAAATGGATTATATCAATGCGGACAAGGATCATAAAGATGCCGTCCGTGCTATAGTGTTACACCGCTTTAGTGTGTACCCTGAGGATAAAATGCCTCCTAACCTTCGTAACTTTTATAACGATTTGAAAGCAGGAAAATAAAATGAACAAGTTTCTTTTGGTATTGCCCTTTGTGGCCGCCCTTACAGCATGTGGTCCACAAACAGAAAGCTCAACTCAGATCGAGCGCCGTAAGCAAGAAGAACTGAGCCTACAGGCTGTACAGTCAGTTGGTATGCCAGCAATCACTAACTTTGCTGAAAAACGTATGTTCAAAGATATCCTTGAATTGCGTGACCGTAGCGTACCTACTACAACTTATTTGGTTGGTATGAATAACCAATTGACCAAATTGTGTGACTCAGTTGGCTATGGTTTGCCTTATGCTACACAGTATACCAATCCAATGCGTGTTGGCGGTGATGGTACTCATGGTTATGTTACCTTACCACAAGCAGATCCAAACGGATTGTACTCACCAGCATCAGCTGAAGGTACTTGGATTCTATGTGTGGATCACAAGGATGGTAAGGCTAAACCAATTTATGTTGAGCCCCGTGTTATTGTAAGCCCAATCGCTTTACAGTAATATGAAACTGTTTGCTCGCTCCGGGGGACATTGGCTCTTCTGGAGCGGTGTCTTTTACATTAGTTTAGTCATACTGGTTGCGTTAAGTCCGTATGGTCAGTATACTTGGTATACACAAATTGTATGGATAGTTTTAATATCATTACCATTAGTTTGTAATCCGCTGGCTCGCTGGCTTAACATGAGAGAGAATCATATGTTTGATTTGTTTAAGAAAAATAAGATGCCAAAAAATGTAGTGCCGTTTCCTGCTTCGCCACCAAAATTGGTAGAGCCGCCTCCAGAACCAAAGAAGGCGCCCGTAACTTATTACTCGCTAGGAATGAATAGCGAAAATCGTCTAGAATTCAAAATGGGCTATAGTGCTATTAGCATGAACTACGGCGGGGTTACTAACTTGATTGAGCAACTTGAAGTATACAAGAAACAACTTGCTGATTACGAAGGCATCAATGATGACAATGTATAACGAAATTGAACTTATGGAAATGGCTCGCGACTACGAAGCCATGGAAAAGGTAGCACTACAAGATGCTGAAGAACTTCGTCAGTTACGTGATGGCGAACGTATCATTGTTCCAGTAGATATCGAACATGCTCGCACTATGTTTAAACTGTCTTGTTTTTATCTTAAACAACACGACCCGGAGAATTTGAGTTGGACTTGGTATAATGAAATTTAGAAAGAAACCAGTAGTAATTGAAGCAGTTCGTTTTATTTACAATGAGCAAGGCATGATTGCGCTCAAGGCATTTTGCGGTACAGCATTGGGCAATGTTCGTAAGGAACGTCATCCTACGGCTCTAGCAGAAGCAGAAATTGGCACACTAGAAGATGGTGTCCATTTGACTGTGAAACATATTGCCACAGAAGGCGACTGGATAATTAAAGGTGTACAAGGCGAGTTCTATGCCTGTAAGCCAGATATTTTTGAAGCAACATACGAGGTAGCAGAATGAATCCATTTAGAGATCAAGAAAAGTTTATGAAGGCTTGTGATCAAACAACAGACAACTGGAATGTAGATCAGTTTAATTTATATGTTAATTTGATTGAAGAAGAATTTGGCGAACTAAAAGTTGCCATTAAAGATTGCGATCCAGAAGAGATTGTGGATGCTTTGACAGATATTTTGGTTGTTACTATCGGCGCCGCTCATAGCATGGGATGTGATATCGAAGGCGCTTGGAAAGAAGTTATGAAAACCAACTTTGCTAAAATTGATAAAGAAACAGGCAAAGTTCGTAAACGTGAAGACGGCAAAGTACTAAAACCAATTGGTTGGACGCCTCCCGAATTGAAACCATTTATTACAAAGGAAAAAGATGCCTAATTTAGTGCCAATGGTAATCGAGCAAGAAGCTCGAGGTGAACGTAGTTATGACATTTATAGTCGCTTGCTCAAAGACCGTATTGTCATGTTAGATACAGATGTTAACGAGCATAGTGCTAGTTTGATTGTAGCACAGCTACTATTTTTGGAAAGTCAAGGAAATGAAGACATTAATTTTTTCATCAATAGTCCTGGGGGTGTGGTTACTGCCGGCATGGCTATCTATGACACAATGCAATTTATTAAACCAGACGTCCAAACCATCGTTATGGGTCAGGCTTGCAGTATGGGTTCCTTGCTCGCTACTGCTGGGGCTCCTGGCAAACGCAAAATTCTTCCAAACGCTCGTCACATGATACATCAACCATCAGGTGGCGCAGGCGGACAAGCTACAGACATGGAAATCCAAGTAAAAGAGATCTTAAAAATGAAGCAGAGTTTAACCCAAATTTATGTAAATCATAATAGTAAGGGTAAAACTTTTGAGGAGTTTTATACGGCTATGGAACGGGATAACTTTATGAGTGCCCAAGAAGCATTAGATTTTGGCTTGGTTGACGAAATAGTTACCCGCAGAACTTAACAAAACGCCCATAAAGTGCGTATATAATGGTTGGACCTAGTATACTATAAATAGTATTAGCTAGGAGTGTACTATGGCCCAACTACCATTCAATTGGTCAGAATTAACCCGCAGTAATCTGTACTCTATGTTCTATTCGCTTAATAGCGAAATAGTGGGCAAAGAGCTGTCTCCTAGCCAAATACAAAAGCGCATTATAAAGCATATCAAATCCCATTTACCCTTAAAAATTAAAAAATGCCTGTACGCACCTACCACTTCAGGATTTGTGTTTATGGGCGGTGTATACTATAGTAATTTGGATCACAAAGGCAAGCCAGCCATAGAAGTTAATTTTAACTACAATCCCAACGATAAAAAGTTAAAACTAACACAGCATCGTTTCAAACGTATGGCCATTAGATTTGCCGATGTTGTACTACACGAAATAGTACACATGAGACAATTCCGTGCTAGAAATTTCAAAAATATTCCAGGTTACCAAAGCACGGCAGAATACGCCAAAGATCGTAAAAAGCAAGAGTACTATGGCGACAGGGATGAAATGGGTGCCCATGCTTTTAATACGGCTTGCGAATTACTCGATCGTTTTGGCTACGACCCAACAGCGATTGGACATTATCTAGATTCAAACGAATGTCGTAGACATAAAAATTCCACTTGGTGCGATTACTTAAAAGTTTTTGATTGGAATCACAACCATCCAATTATACGCAGAATGAGAAATTTGATTATGCGTAATTTGGAAAATGCCTACTACGGCAAGCCATTTAAGACCACAAACCACTTGACATACTGATAATTACACTGTATAATAAACACTTATACAGTAACTTATCGGAGTCTACATGAGCGTTTGTGCCAGTCACATTTGGAGTTTGGAAAGTCATCCAAGCCGTTTGAACAAAGAAGCTATAATCGAAGCTATTGCCCAAGAAGGGTGTGATGAATTCTTTGAAGGGTGTCGCCTTGCTCTTGATCCAATGATAACTTTTGGACTCAAACAAATACCGGAGAAGAATGATGAAGACGGCCCTGGCCTACCTTGGGATAGTTTTACTCTCGCTCTTACTGGCTTTGTCACTCGCAATGTCACCGGTAATACAGCACGTGATATGATTCAGGCGATGATGAAAAGTGCCACTAAGGCAGAGTGGAATGGCTGGTATCGTAGAATTTTAATTAAAGACTTACGATGTGGTGTAAGCGAAAAGACTATTAATAAAGTAGTGGAGAAAAAATATGCTGATTACAGTATTCCTGTGTTTGGTTGCCAGCTTGCCCACGATAGTGCTAATCATGAAAATAAAGTCTCGGGCAAAAAACTTATTGAGGTTAAACTTGATGGGGTTCGTGTTATCACTATTGTTCGTGCAGATGGCCGCGTCGATATGTTTAGTCGTAACGGTAAGGAACTTGCTAACTTCCCTCACATAGCAGAACAGATTAGTAACGTAATCAAACAGAAAGGTTCTAGCAAGAGCATGGATGTAGTGCTAGACGGTGAGATTATGAGCTCCAGTTTCCAAGACTTAATGAAACAAGTACACCGCAAGGACAATGTCAAAGCAGGTGATGCTGTACTACACTTGTTTGATGTGTTACCTTTGGAAGACTTTGAAAAAGGTATTTACAACAAAGACCAAGAAACTCGTAGTGAGATGGTTAAGTTTTGGGTAGCAACAAATAAAGACCTATTGCCTAATGTGACAGCTTTAGAAAACGAGTTGGTTGATTTGGATACCGAAGAAGGCCAAAAGCGTTTCAAAGAAATCAACGCACAAGCCATTGCTGGTGGTTACGAAGGTATTATGATCAAAGACATCGATGCTCCATACGAATGTAAACGTAGTGTGGCTTGGTTAAAGTTGAAGCCATTTATCGAAGTTAGCCTTACAGTAGTTACTACAGAAGAAGGCACAGGTAAGAACGTAGGCAAGATGGGTGCGTTGGTATGCGAAGGTGTAGATGATGGCAAGGCTATTCGTGTTAATGTTGGTAGTGGCTTTACTGACCAACAGCGTGACGAGTTTTGGTCATGCCGTGTTGATGGCCAAGTTGTGGAAGTTCGTGCCGATGCTGTAACACAAAATCAAGACGGAACATATAGTTTGCGTTTTCCACGTTTCAAATCATTTAGAGGATTTACAACAGGTGAGAAAATTTAACTGGGAAAAGTTTAGAAAAATATTTTGGTTCTTGGCGGCCATACTGGTAGTTGTGGTTGTGTGGCCAATGCAAGACTCATTCAATGACGATATACGTGCTCATAGGTTTTGTGCTTATGGACAGGTATATGCGGAATTTGAACACAATGGAAAAACATGGGGTACTACATTTTTAGACGATAATGGTAAACCTGTTAGATGTTCAGAAGATGATACCAAAGAACAGACATCATTACACAAGGAAATAATATGAGAAGCAATTATTGGTCATGTTCAAAGTTTGCTGACTGGGTTCGCGGCACTAACAAGTTGAGTGCGGCAACAAGCGAAGAATGGGATGAGTGGCGTACCACTGCCCAAATGAAACATAACTTTCGTTACTGGCTAGCCGAAGAAGCATTAGACGCCGTTCAAAATTTTATTTGTTATCCTGGAGATAAATTAAATGACATCAGATATTACATCAACAATCGTTGGGTTAGTAAGAGTCACGCTCTTACTGCCGACCCTCGTGATATCCGCCCTGGCAGTTGGAGTGACGTTGGTAATCGGTTTCTCCCTTGTCTTTTTAAAGAGCTTGTGGATTTCGTTGAAATAGAACAAGCGTGGCATTATTGTATGTGGAACGAAGAGGAACGAGTAAAGTACAATGTTCCTTGGTATCGTAGTGGATGGTTACGCTGGCGTACTTGGCGTTGCCCAGAAGCAGGTCTTGCTTATCTAAATTGGGCTAGCACTCTTACTAACGAAGATTTTTTGGAAGAAGGTAAAAAGCACAAGGCAGAGCCAACTTATCAAGCCAAGTCCGCAAAAGAAATTATTGAACTTTACACTTGGTGGACTCAGACATATCGCAATCGCCCAGACCCTTATGAAGCAAGTGGCTGGACCGCCGCCTGCGAAGCAAGCCGTATTGCAAATGGCGGCCGTTTAAGTTTTAGTGCCGAAAAAGATCCTGTACTCAAAAAGGCTAGCGACAAGGCTCACAAGCTACTTCAAAAGATCGAAAAGGCTTATGAAGACGAAGATGAAGCTATGATGATCAGATTAATCCGTATCAGACATTCTCTTTGGACCTGAGGTTGACAAAGCGCCATTTTGGCGCTATAATATAAGTATTGTTTAACTAACAGGAGTATTAAATTGGCTAAAGTAGCAACTAAAACCCGTGTAACCAAAAAGCAAGTTATTGCACATCGTACTCGTGCTGTTCGAGATACTAGCCCAGTTTGGGAAGGTTGTGAGTCATGGGATGCTGATACCTTTCATCGCTTTTTTAAGAAAGCGATGGATTGGTATCGTTTAGAATCCGATATTAAAACTTACAAACCTGTTGTAGTTAAATGGATGGAAACTGTTGGATGCGCTAAAGCAGATATTCAAGCGTTCAAAAAAGTTAAAGATAGCCGCATCAATGGCACAATGGGTGCGGTCGCGGCTTGTTTGAATCGGGGTATGCAAACTCAACGTGCCGATTTTAACCAAGGACGCGATACTGCCGCTTGGCTCCGTGCTGAGATTGTAAAAGTTCTTGCTGACGGCAAAGATGACGTTGATCCGGACGTTGCGGCTGCAGAAAAAGAAGCCGCAAAGAAAGATGTTTACACACCGAGTATCCAGGAACGTCTCCGTGAAGTAGCATTGGGGATGACTGAGGAAATTGAAAAGGCGTATGAGTCATTTCAAACTGACCCGGAAAACTTTGATCCAAAAGCATTTAAGGTACTTAACTTGTTGAAAAGCCAACAAGCTAAGGCTGCTCATGCTCGCATCATCAAAGAGTTTTATGCTCGTGATTTAGCTGAACTAGAAGAGCTTGCTAGCGGTAATGCCGACGAACAATTGAAAGAAGGTTACAGCCATCGTAGTAAAAAGCAAATCAAAAACTTTATTGCCTTCTTAACTGAAATTAAAACTGCTTGCGAGATGCTGGCACAAGAAGCTAAAGTTAATCGTGCGCCACGTGCTAAGAAGACTGTACCTGCTGAAAAAGTAGTAGGCAAGATGAAGTACTTGAAAACTAACGAGCCGTTGAAGCTAGTTAGTATTAACCCTGCAGATATTTTGGGTGCAAAAGAACTGTGGGTGTTTAATATCAAAACACGTAAACTAGGTCGCTATGTTGCATCTGAGTTTTCAGACTTGGGAGTCAAGGGTACTACTATCACAGGCTTTGATGAGTTCAAGAGTATACAAAAGACTGTCCGTAAACCCGAAGAAAAACTCAAAGAGTTTAAAACAGCAGGTAAAGTTGCCTTGCGTAAGTTTTTAGACGACATCAACGCTACAGACACTAAGATGAACGGACGTATCAACGAAGATACACTACTGCTAAAAGTACAGTAATAGTTATCAAAACATGGATAAATACTCTATAAGAGAGTATTTTCCATGGCAAAACTATTTGATATCCAAGACACAACTGTTGCTATCAGCGACCTGACCCTGACTACGACACACGGCGAAGTAACTCATAACGGTAATATCAGTGTTATGGGAGATATTTTATCCAATAACGACCTAACAGTTAGAGGTACCCTGACAGTTGATACAATTAATGTTGCAAATTTAATTAGACAAAATAGTAATTCATCCGATTCAGGCCAATGGGTCGGAAGTGCTGAAAGCGATATAAATGGTAAAGGCCTCAGCTGGACTTGTGATACAGTTCAAAATCAATTAATCTATCGAACAGGCGGACGTATTTGGTCGAGTGCGGATTTTGACCTTAAAGCGGGTGCAAAATATAATATTGACAATGTTCCAGTGTTAAGTGCAGGAACACTGGGACCATCTATTAAAACTAGTAGTCTAAGCCGTGTGGGCACTTTAGTTTCATTAAATGTATCGGGTGATGTAGAAATAGGAGATTTTGCCTATTTCAATAGTACATTTAATCGTTTAGGTTTGGGAACAAATGAGCCTATAGCTGCAATTAACATTATAGATAACAATGTAAACATTGTGTTGGGTAGTCCAGATTATGATCTTGCTGAGTTTGGAACTAATAGTAATCACGATCTAGCTCTTGTTACAGATAAACAAACTCGTATATTAATTAAAAATAGTGGTGAAGTTGATATCAACGGAGATTTGAATATAAATGGAACTCTTACAGCAACCAGTGTAGTAACTGATAATAGAGTTGATAGAACACACCCATTGCAATTTTCTGCTACTAAAGATACAGGATTATTTGGATTAGGTTTATTATGGAGTAGCTCATCGTCTATCCATCAATTTATACTGACACCAAATCCCACAAAGTTTTCTAGTAGCGAAACAATAGATTTAGCAGCAGACAAAACTTACTCCATCGAAGGGCAAACAGTTCTTAGTCTAACACAACTAGGTTCGAGTGTAACTAGTTCATATCTAACACAGTTAGGAACTTTACAAAGTCTAACAGTTGACGGACAAGCCAATTTTAACAGTCTGACAGCTGCCAATATAAATGTTTCAGGTATTAGTATACAAGGATCAACAATAACAACACAAAATGAATATACAGTTAATGCTGGTTCTGCCGAATTGTTCTACGGGGATAATAAACAGATTAATATTGGTGATATCAGTTTACAATCTAAACCAGTTAAAGTATTTGGTAATTTAAGTGTAAACATTCAAAATCCAGATCCAAATTTAAGTTTTAGTGTAGCAGGTGATGTTAGTATTGGTAATAAAAAATTTACCAATGCAGACAGCTATCCAACTTCAGGAAATTATTCAGTTGGAGATATCTGCTGGAATACTAAACCGCAAGCACACAACTATGTAGGTTGGGTATGTGTTACAACTGGTAGTCCTGGAACATGGTTGGGATTCGGACAAATAGCTAATCAATAAACTTGACCTTACGCTATAAAAGCGTATAATTATATTATGCGGCCTTAGACGCTCATCCCGCATCGTGTGCTAAATATATGTAAGGAGCAACAATGATTTATCTTTACATAAAACAACATACTATAACTGGATTAAAATATTTTGGAAAAACTGAAAGAAAAGATCCGTATATCTATAGTGGCTCTGGCAAATACTGGAAGCGACATTTAAAAACATATGGCAAAAATATTGCCACACTCCAAGTATGGGAATTTTCTAATATAGAAGAATGTGAGATTTTTGCTTTAAATTTTTCCAAAGAAAATAATATAGTAGAATCTGCCGACTGGGCAAATTTAAAATATGAAAACGGTAAAGATGGAAACCCAAAAGGCTGGCAAGGTATGATAGGATCGAAAAATCCTCTGTACGGACAGACTGAAGAATTAAACAATTTTTATGGTAGAAAACATAGCCAAGAAACCATCCAGTTATACAAAGAACAAAAAGCAGGCGGAAACAATCCAAGAGCAAAGAAGATTACAACTCCGTATGGACAATTTACTAATGTCAAAGAAGCAGGAAAAGTATTAAAAATGCATCTATCAACATTAAGAAAATTACTCAATAATAGTGAAAATGGCTATCACTGGGGTTGGAAATAAATTCTAAATATAGTATAATACATAATTAAAATAGTGGACTCAGACGCTCATCCCACTCAAAATACTCTGCGTGTCATTGTTAACAGGAGACATAACAATGGCAAAATTTTACTCAACAAAAACATACGGCAATGACCGAGGCTTATCATGCTGTTTTAGACAATGGCGTGCCACACATAGCCACTGTTCAACACTTCACGGATACTCAATCGGTATCAAACTAATCTTTGAATGTGATACACTGGATGACAAAAACTGGTGTATGGACTTTGGCGGTCTCAAAGCATTTAAAGCCTGGGCAGACTATATGTTTGATCACACTTTGGTTATTGCCGAAGACGATCCACAGTTGGAATTTTTCAAACAGATGGCTTTAATCGATACTAATTGGACTTTGCCTGAAGCAGGTCCAAATGAAATGCAAGTTAATAGAGACAATTTTGAGCCGTACCAAAGAGGATCACTTTGCGATCTACGCATTGTACCCGGAGTTGGCTGTGAAATGTTTGCCAAAATGTGCTATGAAAAAATGGCAGACTTGTTAGTAAACGGCAATCAACGTTATCCGATTAACCCAACAGTAAGAGTTAAATCAGTTGAAGTATTTGAACACGGTGCTAATTCGGCTACGTACGAAGGCTAATTATTTTTGGCGCCTTTGGGCCAAAGCATTAGGAGAGAAAACGGGCAAAACGGATGAAGAATCAGACCGAATTGCTTGCATTCGTACTGTAATTGTGTTAATATACATTATCACAAATTTTTTTATAATCGCAGGCGTCATAAGGCATTGGTAATGAAACGAATAGGCTTCGCATGTAAATGGATTGACCATCCTCATCAGGTTAACGGTATTGGTCTAAAAGACGATGCTAAACAATACAACACAGGCACAACTACTATCTCTTGGTTAAACAGACAATCGAGAGATGTAGCGGAGCAGAAACTATGGGACCTAATGGTAGGCAATATCGAAGCAACAAGGAAATTGGTTGAACGTGTCAGCCAACTTGATGCTCCTCTTAGGATGGTTCGGATTAGCAGTGACATTCTCCCTGCTTATACTCACGCTGACTTTGCTGATTATTGGCGTCAACCTGATATTATATCATACGCAGAAACCCATTTTAAGAGAGTGGGCGATATTGCTCGCAACAGCAATATTCGGCTTAGCATGCATCCTGGGCAGTTTACAGTTCTGGCAAGTGATAACCCAGGCATTGTCGAACGTTCGATCGCAGAATTCGAGTATCACACAGACATGGCCAGATACATGGGCTACGGACAAAAGTTCCAAGACTTCAAGATCAATGTCCACATCTCGGGCAAACAAGGTCCCCAAGGCATTAGAAATGCCTACAACAGATTAAGTCCGGAGGCACGTAATTGTATTACAATCGAAAACGAAGAAAACTCATGGGGGTTAAATGACTGTCTCACTCTTACAGATACTATTCCTATCGTCCTTGATATACATCATCATTGGATACGTGAGGGAGAGCACATACAACCTGGAGACGACCGCGTCAAGCGAGTTGTGGACTCTTGGCGGGGTCTTCGCCCTACTATGCACTATAGCATATCTCGAGAAGATTATCTAATCAATCATTCCACGGATGTTCCGCCCGATTACGAACTGTTATTGGCCGAGGGTTACAAAAAGCAAAAGCTCAGAGCACATTCAGACTTTTACTGGAATACAGCTACGAATGAATGGGCACTGAGCTTTCTAAACTCACACGATATCATGGCGGAGAGTAAAGGCAAGAATCTTGCCAGCTTTGCTCTTTACGAGCAAGCTAAAATACTTACTCTGCTTTAGGCTTCTTAGGAGCACGTGGCTTTTTAACAGCTGGTGCTTTCTTAGCCGCTGGCGCTTTTTTAACCTTAGGTCCTTTAGCTGGCACTGGTGCTGGAATAGATTCCAACATTGCACGAGTAACATCGTCAGCAACTGGTGTTACTGGTGTTTCTACCTTGTAAGGCGCTTGGGCTTCTACAGTTTTAGGTTTTAACGCAAACCATTTTTTTAGTAGTTCTTTCATAGTATTTCTCCTGTAGAGTATTTATGAATAAATATCATTATGTACAACTTTATTAAGCATATCACGCTAAACGAGGGTAAGACGCCTAAAACTTTAGAACAATTTCCGTTGCCCTATGCAAGGGACGATTTGGAACCCAGCATTAGCGAAGATACTATAGATTACCATTATGGTAAGTTATATAAAGCCTATGTTACAAGATTTAACAATGGCGAGGGCGATGCCGACTTTAATGAAGCAGGTGCGTTTTTGCACGATATATTGTTCAGACAGTATCAGAAACCCATGAGTTCTAACAATCCTGAACACATTGCTGAAAACTTTATCAACAAACACTTTCAAACATTTGATCGTTTTAAAGATGCTTTTGAAAAAGAAGCAATGAAAATACAAGGTTCAGGTTGGGTTTACTTAGCCCGTGATGGTTCAATCAAAACTATCAAAAATCATGAGATTCGTATGGATATCATATTGCTGGTGGACTGGTGGGAACACGCATTTCAATTCGATTACCTTGCCGATAAAAAAGGCTACTTACGCAATCAATGGCGTATTATCAATTGGAACCTCATTGGTTCTAGAATTGGTCGAGTGTCTTAAGACTACTCACTGGCATATCCCAAACTCTACGGCTTTCAACGCCCTTTTCTTGGGCAAACTTTTTAGCGTCACAATTACCACACACATGATAGTAATTGTTGTTTAGGCGATTGGGATCCATCTTCCCCTTATCCCGTTTGAACACCCCTTGACAAGCATCGCATCGAAACAGCACCACAGTCTTATTACGGCTGTAGGTATGGTGCTTACCACGTTTGCTGGTACGCACATATTGTGTTTGCACGAATTCTGTTCCTAAGTACATAAGTGTATTTACGTGTTTACATTAAGGTTATAAAATGCTTTTGATAAATATCATATACAGGGGAAAAGTGTGATTACAATTACAGAATCAGCAAAAACCAAGATCAAAGATTTGTTATATGAAGAAGGAAATCCTCAGCTATCACTACGTACATTTGTACAAGGCGGCGGCTGTAGCGGTTTTAGTTATGGGTTCACGTTCGACGAGATAAAGAACGAAGACGATTTTGAAATCCCTATAGACGAATTTAAAGTACTCGTGGACAGTATGAGTATGACATACCTCACAGGTGCAGAAATAGATTATAAAGAAGATTTAATGGGTAGTAGTTTTAGCATAAAGAATCCTAATGCAACAACAACATGCGGCTGCGGTAGTAGCTTTGGAGTTTAATACAAATGGCACAAAAGAAAATTGACATTGGCGTACAAGGTAATGACGGTACAGGCGACAGTATTCGTACGTCGTTCCAAAAAGTAAACGATAACTTTAGCGAATTATACGCTATTTTTGGTGGCGGTGGAACTATTCGTTTTACTAACTTAGCTGATGCTCCAGCTAGCTACAAAGCCAATCAAATTATCATGGCAGCTACTACGGGCGGAGGTCTTACAGCAAGAGATATTGTTGTTGGTGCACCTGCTATACAATTCAGTATTGACGCAACTAGTGATAATACCAAACTTATAATTCATCCACCAACATCTAGTCTTAGTACAGATCAGAATCCAACATTGGGTGGAAATTTAAATGCTCAAGGTGCATATTCTGTTGTAAATTTAGCAGATCCTAGTGAAGCACTGGTACAGGCGTTTAACAACAATAATTACAATAAAACTAACAACATTACTACAACTCTTGCAAGTCTAGCAGTAACTAAAGGATATGCTGATGCTAACTATTTAAAAGTTAGCAAAGGACAAATTACCAGTGCATTAAATGTACGTACACAGCCATTAACCCCACAAGTAGGTGTAACAGGCTACGATCCAACATTAACTGGTAACTACCTAAGCACTGAAGCAATGCAACGTAAAGATGTAGTATACCGCGGCGGTGACACAATGACTGGTGCTTTGAATCTAAGCGATCATCCATCTCCACTAGCAGGAGAAGGAATAGTAAACGATCCGGAAGATTTACAAGCTGCAACAAAATACTATGTTGATAATAGCACTTACTACAGCGGTGTAAACTTATATGTTACAACCAAAGGCGATGACTTACAAACTCATACTCCAGCAGGACGTGAAGGCCGTGCATGGCAATATGCTTATGCTACTGTAGGCAAAGCTGCACTACAAGCTGAAAATTTAATATCTTTATCTAATCAAGAGCCTGGTCCATATCGTCAAACATTATCTTATACCATTGGTGCTAACCAATTCAACGGGTATGTTTATAATGCTCCTGCAACACAAAGCCACTTAGTGGGTTTGATTGCCGGTAGTAGTGCTGTCCAAGGTGTACTAGATGCTGCTAGTCTGTTGGAATATAACCGTTCTTTCATCCAACAAGAAACTATCAGTTACATTAATAAAAAGTATGTAAACAAGAGTACATTTGATCAAACACGTTGGGAATCAATTATTAGCAATATCATCAATGGTGTTGCATACGACTTGGCATTGAATACAACATTCAATTCTATGACCCAAGCAAGCATACTATTCAATAGTTACAATGCTGATATAATTACAAATGAATTATCTCAAGTAAGAGATGCTGTAGCTCAAATTCAAAAACAGATTTTAGAATATAGTTACGATTCAAACTCTGGCACAGCACTACAAAATTATCTACACAGAATTTTATTTGCTTTAAGTTACGACTTTGCTATTGGTTCAAATTACCAAAGTATACAAGCCGGTCTATTGTTCCCTTATGCTAACAATAGTGTAAATCCAAATGCTGTTCCAGATTTTAGTGCTAACGAAATTGTTAGCTTATTGGATACATCTAGCATTACAATTACCAATGCTATCGGTAATGGAACTACCGCAACTATCACATTCGATGAACAATTAACTGTTCCATTCCAGGTTAACGAACAAATTTTAATTACAGGTGTATCTACTAGCGGATATAATAGTAGCTCAAGTCTACTAGGCTACTGGACTGTATTATCTTGCGACACTACTTACATAACGTTTGCTTGTACTACACAGGTAGCAGGAACCGGTGGTTCTATTGTTAGAAATAACTTGATTAACAATTTAATTGCCAGTGTTGGAGTTGCAAGTATTACAACAAGTTTACAAAGCCTAGCAGAAACTATTGTTAAAATTATTCTAACTGGTCAAACACCTACACCTAGTTTCCCAGCAACAAGTTCAAGCCTATCAGGAAGTTTTAGTGCAGCCAACTTACTAGTTAATAATATTCCATTTATCCAAGCTGAGATCAGTGGATTCTTAACCAGCAAATATTCTAATGTTGGATATGATAAGTCACTAAGCAGACGAGATATTCAAGCTATTGTTTGGAGTTTAGTCTATGACTTAATGTATGGCGGTAACAGCCAAAGCACATACGCTGCCAATAGATATTGGTATGGAGGTGTACAATCTCCACACTTGGCTAGCAACGCTCAACAAAGTGCATGTATTGATGCTATTGACTATATTGGTGTATTGGCACAAAATATCATTACAAATTCAACACCTAATGTGTTGTATCAAACAACAGTATTCCAATATACAAACGAAACTTATGCTGGTGGTAGCGTGGCTAGTAGCAGCATTAGTGGTAATATTGCGTTAATTGCCAGCATACTAAGCGGATCTGGAGTTGTTGCTGAAAATTCAACAACTGGTTTATACGGTACCGCTCCTACTATTCCAGGATCTGCAGGTGTAATTACCTATGACAAATTTAATCTTGTCATTCATAACCCAACTACCAACGGTCCAATTCCTACAATCATATTAACAAGTGTTGGTTATATTAAAGCTATTAACGGACTGATTAGTAATTCATTATTAGGTACTGTAAACGATGGTCCTACAGTAAACACCATTAGTGCAAAATTCAATGTAATACAAAACTTATTAAGATACGGTGTTAATAATAGTGTACAACCTCGTGGTCTTCCTTACTATACAAACAGCGGTTCTGATTTTGCTAATCAAGCAAAAGCAGCAATCTTTGCAAACGTTAGCTTTTTACAAGCAAACATTAATTCATTTATTGTAAACACTAACTCTGGTATTGTATTTGATCAAACAGCCAGTGCAAGAGATATCTCTGCTATCTTAGAAGCCGTATGCTATGATTTGTTATACGGCGGTAATAGTGCTACGGTTCAGGCTGCTTTGCAATATTATGCTAACGGTACATTACAGTTGGCGGCGGGAAGAAATACTAGCCCATCTGGTTCATGCTATACAGCTATCAGTGAGCTACGCGAAGAAGTTGTTCAAATTTTAAAGAATCAATATGTTGCTGTTCAAAGTGGCAACACAATTATTCAAACTACTCCACAACCAGTAGCATGGGGATTGGCTTACAACGCTGAAAATCAAATCAGAGGGTCATTCAGTCTTATCTTAGATGTTTTAGCAAACTATACTAATTCAACATCTACTACAGTTAGCACACTGGCCAACAACTATGTAATTACATATCCTACTAGTGCATTGGGCAATTCTCAAGGAACAAGTAGTAGTCAATCTTTATTGTTGATTAACAGCGATACTACCAAAGGTCCGTTAGGTGCTTGGAATATTATCACAGGCGCAAATTCATCAATTACTAGTTATGTTTACAACTATCTAGAAACTACATATACCGGTGGATTGACTTATAACGAAGCCACTTGTTTACGAGACATCGGTTTAATGATAGATGCTGTTGTAATTGATATATTAACTGGTACTAGCAGTGTTCCGGCCAATTATCAAACTGTACAAGCAGGTAAGAGTTATTATAGAAATGCTAGTGCTTTAAAAGCTATCACCGGTGATCAATTGGCTCCAACTACACAAGCAATTTCATTCATCCAAAGCCTAGCTGCACAAGTATTAAATCAAACTCAAGAATTAAGATTCCAAAGTTTAGTTACACAAAATGCTTATCACGGTGCTACATTCTCAATTGACGGTACTAAAGCAACTACAGCAAATTCAGATTTTGCTGGTGCTGTGGCACAAGTAAATGGTTCATTTACAACCATATTGCAAATTATTGAAAAAGGTTTAAGTGCGGCTCCTACTGCTGTACAAGGATCAGGATACTACGGCATTAGAGTATACAACGGCGGTGTTGGTAGCGTTGACCAAGGCCAAGCAGCAGATAACCATATCATACCTGGTAAGATTTTAATTGGTAATACTTCAAAAGCCACTGCTGTTATTTTAAGTTACAGCCCAGGTGGTAGTACAATTTATGATACACTAAATGTTAATATGTTAACACCTGGTTTCTTTGTTCCAGGAGAAACATTAGATTACGCTGAAAGTGTAGGAATACAACAAGTTACTATTCGTGTAGAGGCAGGTATTTACTATGAAGACTATCCAATCAGATTAGCACAAAATGTAACAGTCAAAGGCGATGACTTCCGTCGTACAATTATTAGACCTATTGACAGACCTAGTAAGAGTCCTTGGGTAAGTTTATTCTTCTATCGAGATGGTATTTTTGATGGCATGCAAATTGGTCCGATTGACTACAGCACAGACTTTGGTGTAGGATACAATTCGGCAATTACATTAAGTGCATCTACAGGTACTATAACAGCTACACTGGCCACAGGACAAGTTCCTGCTAGTTGGATTGGTCTTGTATTAACTCAAGACACATATAAGATAACACAAGGTACAGTATTCAATTTAAACTTAAATCAATACTGTAGCATAAACTTTGTTTCAAGTACTGGTACTGCTCTTTCTTCTAATTCAGTTCCATATAAAACTGGAGACAATATTGTTATAGAAGGAATGAGTCCAACCAATTACAATGGTACATTTACTGTAGCCACTTGTACAGTCGGTGCTAGCACTACAACTGGTAGTATCTCTGGAACCACATTCAGTGTTGGATCAGGAACTGTCATTGGTGCATTTGCTATAGGACAAACTTTATCAGGCGGAAGCATTAGTGCAGGAACTATAATTGTTGCTGCAGGTCCAACATCTAATACATGGATCGTAAACAACAGTCAAACACAAAATAGTACAACTGTCACAGCTACTGGCGTGGGTACTGTTACATTTATTAATAACCAAGCTGTTGGTACCGCTACATCCTACGGACAAATTGCCACAGGTAAGGCTGTTATCGACAGCGTTAGCGGTAACGTGATGAACTGTACTGTAGTTTATCCATTCAGTAATATCGGTCCATTTGCTTATGGAGTGTGGCATTTATACACAACAAGCAACTACGGACGTCACTATTTGACTAACCCGCTAGATATTAATAGTGTACCAAAGAACAACAAACAAATTGATGTATTCCTATGTAACGATGCTACACGTATCAGTAACATCAGTGCTCAGGGCCATGGCGGATTTATGATGGTACTTGACCCAGAAGGTCAGATTAAATCCAAATCACCGTACGGACAAGAATCAGGTTGTTTTACAGGTAGTACAAATAAGAAAAACTTTGCCGGTGGTCAGTTAATCGACGGTATGACAGGACGTCTGTATGGTACCGTAGTTAATATCGACGCATATCCTCCAAATGCTAGTGCTACTCAATGTACTATTTCTGGCAATACATTAACCGTAGGCGGAACTATTAAAGGAGTTTTTGTCCTAGGCATGACTATCAGCGGTAGCGGTATTGTTAATAATCCATATATCCAAAGTCAAATAAGCGGAACAACTGGTGGTACTGGAACATATCAAATTAGCAGCATTCAAACTGTATCAAGTCCAGAAACTGTGATTGGTTCTAACGGATCTGCAAATACACTGATTACAGTTCAAGGAACAGTAAACAGTGGTTTAGATGTTCGTCCTCCACAAGTACCTTGCTCGTTCTATTTACAAGGTTATCGTTATCAAATCGACGAAGTTTATGATTACAACGGTAATGCCACTATCGGTACGGTAACTTATACAAATGCAAACTCCGATGGTGCTGTTGGTACATTTACAATGACGGTTACTAGTACCATTGGCATCACGGCAGGTATGTACATCAGCGGTACTGGTATTCCTACAAATGCTAGCCCAGCAGTCTTTATCTCCAGTATCTCAGGAAACACAATTACTCTAAGTAATACAAACTTTGTAAACGGTGTTGCTTGGACTGGTTTAACCGCACAAGCTAGCGGAACTTACACCATTGGTGCACCACAAACAAGATTGATTCTTGACACCAGTACACCTTTTGCCACAGCAACTAGCTACAGTCAAATTAGCAGTTACTTCAACAATATTTTTGATGCTGTTACTTACGATGCAGCGTTAGGAACAACTTCTCAAACTATTAGAACTGGTTTAGTTTATATCCAACCAGAAAATATTGTTAATGGTCTTACACAAGTTTTATTAAACATTGGTATTAACTACATTAACAATCGTATTGCAGCCATTACTAGCCCTAGTGCTATTGGTAGCAATTATAAAACAGCCGTAACTAATAACCTAGCATTGATCTATGGTATTATTAATAATGGTATTACAGCATTACCAAAACCATCTAATATAAATTATCCAGCACCATTAAGTAGTGCTACTACCGATCAACAAAATGCTGTTGCATTATTAAAAGCTAATCGTACATTTATACAACAAGAAGTGGCAGCGTGGCTATCAGCATTACCTCAATTTAGTTTACAAACAACAACAGGTTACAGTCCATTAACAACACAACAAGATCTCGGTTATATTGTCGATGCTGTAATTTATGATACATTGTATGGCGGAAATAGTCAGATTAATCAACTGGCTACTCAATACTTCTGGTGGACTGATGGAGTATATTACTACAATAGTTTAACTGGGAAAACTGTTCAAAACCCAGACATCAGTCGTAATACTGTTTTAAATGTTTACTATACAGCATTTGAATATTTAGAATCTGTAATGGAAAATGTTATCCAAGGTATTACTACTGGAACTATAACCATCAATGGATCTACAACAACATATCCAAGTGCAGGTAATGGTGTTATTCAAAATACAACATTAAAAATAGGTGCATCATATCCAAACGGCTCAAGTTTCCCTGTTACAAATATCGAGACACTAGTAAACTGGTTAAGCACTTATTGGACAGCTAGTAAGGCAACTAGAGATACATGGGCTAGTACACAAACTATCACTAAGCCAACAATTAGTTCTAGTACCAGTTCGTATAATGCAGACTTCTCGTCTATAACTAGCAATAGATCAACTATACTAAACACAACTATTCCAAACTATTTGATTTCCGGTAATGTACCAATCAATATTGAAATGGGCGGTAACAAGTCAATGTTGGCTAACGACTTTACACAAGTTTGTGACTTGGGTTATGGTATTGTTGCTACCAACGCCGGTTTAACTGAACAAGTTTCAACATTCACATACTATAACCATGTAGGTTATTATTCATTGAATGGTGGACAGATTCGTTCTGTAGCTGGTTCAAACGGTTATGGTGACTACGGTCTACGTGCTAGCGGTGCAGACAGCACTGAATTACCTAATGCTGTTAACCTGGTACACGATTTAATTCAAACGGCACGTGTCTACAAACAGGGTCAATATGCTTCTGAAATGGGCACACCTGGTACAACTATCTACACTAAGATTTATATCATCGGTTATGAATATATTCCATATGCCCAATCTTATATTGATATCGATCACTCAGTTGAAGGTGGCGGTATTGTTACATATCAAGTAAACGGTATTAGTCATACCAGCGTTACTATTGGACAAAACGTACTACAACTTACAATCACATCATCAACTGGTCTGGCTTTTGCATTACGTGACGGTCAGTTGGTTACTTTACGTACAAATACATACGTTGAATTTACTAACATTACTAACGTTAAACCAGTACGTCCAAGTACGGCGTTACAATACTCAGCTAACTTATCAAGTATCTATCGTGTACTAAGTTATAACTTGAACCAAGCAACTGGTGAAGCGATGAGCACACCGACCAATGCTATTTTACAAACAGCAAACGGTTTTGCTTATTATACATTTGTTCCAGATACTACTAATATTGTTTCAGCTGATCCGACTTATTCAATTGCCACAGCAAGTGTAAGTTCGTTTGCAAGTAATACATTATCATTAACTGGTATTACTGGCACAATTAGCATTGGACAAGTAGTTGGCAATACAATTAGTTCAGCATTAGATATAACCAATGGACAAGCAACTGGTTACATATATCCAGCAGGTTTGACTGTAACTTATGTTAGCGGCGGCACTGTAGTTTTGAGTGGCGCAATTACTATCGCAACTGGAAAATTATCATTTGGTACCGTAACACAAGGTGCTAATCCTGGTGATAATAATATTGCTGTTGGAGTGCTGACAGATCAAAGTACAATCAATCAGATTAATACTGGTAATTATAGCCTAGCATGGAACGGTAGAACACATCAAGTATTAAGTTATCAACCACCTTTATACTCTGCATCGTCTACTTATTCTGCATTTGACTCTGGCACACTAACACTAACAGTAAACAACGTTACTGGAAATATTTTACCTGGTCAATTGATTACAGGAACAGGCTGGACTGGACAATATGTTACAGCCGTACAAAGTATTGGTGTTGTACCTGGCGGAAGTACACTACAAGCAATTTTGACTATTAGTGCAACAGTGTCTGGTATTGTGGCGGGCGCTAGTATACAATTTGGATTTAATATTAATGGTTATTTACAACTAGCATTGACTCCGATTTATAACAACGCCAGTATTGGTATCGGTTTAAATGGCTTAGAATACTTGGGAAGCAGCTTAGAGCCAGGTAGCACACAATCCGAACTAGTAACATTTAAAATTCCATATAGTAGTGCTGGTACATTACCTCCTGTTGATAGCACTATCAACGTTGCTGGTTATAGTGTAACTACAAAGATCACTGGCTATATTTCAGGAACAACATTAACTGTTAGTAGTGTAGCAAACACAGGTAACGAACAAACATTGTTTGCTGGAATGATTTTAACAGCAACAAGCGGTGGTACAATTTTATCTGGTACAACTATTGTTTCAAATATTTCTGGAACAGGTGCTGGTAGTACTTGGACTGTAAGTCAAAGTCAGACCGTAGCGAGTAGCGGTAGCCCTGCTAGTATTACCGCCACTAACCTAAGTTATGATGCTAAAGTACAAGTCACTAACGTTGTAAACACAACAAACATTACAACTAACGATGTGTCAAAACTAGTAGTAGGTATGGTTGTTTCGCTAGTTCAAACTACAGGCTATGTATTAAGTGTAAGCAGCAACAGTATTACTTTAACTATTCCAACAAATAGTGATGGGTCTAATCAGGCTCCATTGTATGTTGGACAACAGATTACGTTCAATACAAGTAGTGCAACTACATTTGGCGGAATTTCTACCAGTACTGCTGTAACTACAAACGGTATAACTACATATCAAAGTACATATTTTGTCACTTATGTATCTAGTAATATTATTAAAGTTAGTGTAAACCCAACATTAACTCCGTTAATTTCTGGAACTGCTTCAGGCGGTTATGTAAGCATAACTGGTAGCATCAGTGGTAACGTTTTAACTGTTACTGTAGGTAGCGGAATTGTTGCTGGTATGCTTATATTCTCAAGTTTAGGTGGCGTAACCGCTGGAACTTATATACAAGCATTTGGTACTAACGGTACTAGTGGTACTGGTGGACTTGGAACTTATAGTCTAAGTGTAACTCAATCATCAAATGTTACTAGCGGTACACTTTCATTATCGTCAATGTCATTTACTACAGGCGGTGGTAATGTACCATCTGGAACTATTGTACAAAGTGTTAATACATTAACTAATTCTTTTGTAGTAAGTCCAGCTTGTTGGATTCCAAACGGTGCAACTGTAAGTTGTATCGAATATGCGTATGTAACTAAAGTTATTGTAACTAATAAAGGCAGTGGCTATACAACAGCACCAGTATTGACATTTAGTGGTGGTGGTGCAAGTAGCCAAGCTATTGCCACTGTTAGTATTGATCCTACCACTGGAAGCATTAATAATACTGTAACTATTGTTAGTCAAGGTTATGGATATACTAGTGCTCCAACAATTGCCTTAAGCAGTTTAACAGGTAGTGTAACTCAAACTATTTCTGGAACTAATTTAATTACTATAAACAGCACAGCTGGTCTATCATCAGGTGCTAGTATCATATTCAACGGTATTGCTGGTTCATTTGCCAATACCGTTTATTCAATTACATTAAACGGCAGTATTGCTGCAGGTACAGGGTCTTACAGTGGATTTGGTGTAGCTACTATAACTGGTACAACTGGTACTGTTTATAACAATATGACTTTGTCTAGCGGCACAAGTATTGCTACTGGTACTACTATTGTTAATCAAATTAGTGGAGTAAGCGGAAACTTACAAGCTACCACAACTGTAGCAAGCGGTGGAACTAGTGGCACTAACACATTTGTTGTAACAAGTGCAACAGGTATAGCTGCAGGATTATTAGTTGTTGGTACAGGTGTACCAGTTGGAACTTATGTAAAGTCAAATTATACATCAGGAACAACTGTTACTTTAGTAAACATAAATGGTAATGCAGCTAACTTTACAACAAACGCTACAGGATCATATTCTTTTTATACACCAAACAATGCTGGTACTTACCTAGTAAGCGTTAGTCAGGCTGTTAGTACCATCACAGGAATCATTGGTACTGTTGGTGGTTTAAGTTCTACACAAACTTATACTATTAATCAAGTAATTGGCGCAACACAAATCAGTGTGTTTATCTACGGATCAACTACAAGTCCTATCTTAGGAAACTCAATAGTCTTTACAAACAATTCATTAGGATTCAGTGTACCAGGTAACGCGGTATTGACAGCACAAATAAGTCAATTTGCTAATCCAAGTGTAACAACTACTGGCGGGACAAGTACTGTTCAACTAACAGCATTGTACGCTAATGGTCCTGGCGTATTTGGAACTATGACACAAACAGCAATTTTAAATAATGCTGTAACTGTTAGTTCTGTTAATGGTATAACTGTAGGTCAACAAATTATATTTACAGGTACAGCGTTTGGTAATATTGTAGCAGGTACAACTTACTATGTAGCAAGTATTTTAAGTACAACTAGTCCTTACACAATTACAATTAGTCAAAGTTCTACACTAAGCCCGGTAGTTGTACCTAGTACAACTACTACCAGCTCAGGTAGTATGCAATTCTATTGTCCAAACTTTATTGACCAACCAACTACAACTGTAAGCAGTTATGGTACTAAAGCGTTGTCAAATGGTCAATTCAATGTTACATTAAACCTATCTGGTAATATTACTGTTACTAATGGCAAATACTATAATGTTAGCGGTAATAACAACAACTTATACAACGGTATATGGGCTTGTGCAAGTTCAGGATCTAATTCAACTAACTTAATTATTCTAACATATCCATACGATCCAGGTGCATGGGATAGTTCACTAACTACTACTGTAGGAATATTGCAGGCCTATGCAAGTGGTAGTGCTATTGGTATTAGTAAAGGACTTAGTACATCGCTTTCAACAACATTGTTTGCAGGATATAGTGCTAACACAGGCGCACAAATTACACAACGTATTAGTTTAACTCGTGCTACTGGACATGACTTTGCATTTATTGGTACTGGCGGATACAATACAAGTAACTATCCAAACCAAATTTACGGTAACCCAGCTATTGCCGCAGACAATACTAAACAAATTCTTGAAGAAGGCGTAGGTCGCTGTTTCTATGTAACAACTGACGAAAACGGTATTTTCCGTGTTGGTAAGTTCTTTACAGTTGACCAAGGTACAGGTACAGTTAGTATCAGTCAGAACGTTGCATTTACTAACGTAAGTGGTTTACAATTTCAACGTGGTGTTCTAGTAACTGACTTTTCTAGTGATAGCAAGATGACTGAGAACGCTAGTGATATTGTTCCAGTGCAAAGTGCTATTCGTTCATTTATTGATTATCGTTTAGGTCTAGCCTACGGTGGAGATCCAGTACCTAATTATAATTTAATCGGCCCAGGCTATATGGCCTTGAACGGTGCTTTGGCCATGACTGGCCAAATGAACTTGGGTGGTAATGGTATTATCAACATGAACATGCCTGTAAACGTCAGCCCGACTAATGCCACAAACAAAGGCTATGTTGACACACAAGATACAAATCAAAATAGCATATTCAAATTACAAGATAGTACATTGCCATACAGCACTGGTACAGCTAGAATTGGTGACTGGACTGGTGGAGTAAGTTTGGCATTTACACCAAAGATTACTGCTACTGTCAATAATCCCCCAACAATAGGCATGTATATCTACGGTGGTGGTACTCGGACTATTGGCCAAGTAACAACTTATGCATTTGACGGAACACAACAAATTACCGCGGTTACTCTTACAACCACATCTGGTGGCGAATTAATTGCCAACATTACACTAAGTCAAGTTCCTAATTTTACACCAATTGGTGTTGTGGTGTTTACATCAATTGTAACAGGTAGTCAACTGGTATACGATGCTCCAAGTTCAACTTGGAAGGCAGCTATACTGTCTGTTCCTTCAAGCGGACCAATTGCTACTACAGGTGTAAGTACAAACAACGGTGTGGCAACATTTACATTTGCATCGCAAGCGACACAACCGTTCCAAGCTGGACAAACTATTGTAATAAGCGGTACCACTAATAATAGTGTGTCAACACAGAGTTACAATGGTATTTGGACTGTATTAGCAACTCCTGCGCCAACAACTACTAGTGTAAGTATTGCCACATCATCAACAGGTGCAATCACTACACAAGGTACAATCATTGGTAATACAACTGGATTGACTTACAATAGTGCTAGCGGAACTATTACAACTAGTATCAACAGTGGAAGTATTGTTGATAGCATGGTTGGAGCAACAGCAGCTATTCAACAAAGCAAATTGTTGATGCAAAATGCTGTTACAAGTGCAAATGCACCAAGTGGATTACAATCAGTTGTTCAAGCAGCAAGCGGTTTAGCCAGCTTTAATAGTGCGGTATTTACAGCTAACAATGGTTGGATAGATCTTAAAACAGCAACTAGCAATGCTACTGGCATTCAGCTTGGCAAGATAACATATATACCAGCTGGTACTATTTTATACAATAACACTGGTGCCGCAGCTAGTCCATCGGCTATAACTCCTGCTAATTTAGTTGCTGACGGTAATGCTATTAGCAATTCATCGTTTGCTGGATCAGTTGGTGTGATGACTGTAACAGCAAACGCTAATACAACCAGTCCTGGTGGAGTTACTAATACTGGTGGTGGAAATAGTTATGATGTTGTTCAAGTAAGTCAAGCCAATGCTGTTGCAACTGGAACTGGCGGATTAAATCAACATCAACCTAACAGCTTTATTAAATCAGGTAGTGACGGAAGTGTTGACGTAGGTATATTGCAAGTTCAAGGTACTCCAATTATTACAGCTACTCCAAGTAATCCAACAGCCCAGTTGACTTTTGGATTCCCAAGTGCAGCCAGTGTAAACACAGCTTCATTTACAGGAGGTATTAGTTCGGGCACTAGTGGTGGTAACCTTGTAATTAGCAGTGCTATTACAGGTATTATTGCCATTGGTATGGCATTGACTGGTACTGGTGTTACAGCTGGAACTGTTATCATTGGCGGTAGCGGAAATAGCTGGACTGTTTTTCCAAGTCAAACTGTTGCAAACGGAACAATTTTTACAGCAACATTAAGTCCAAGCGGTGTTCCAGGATTTATGGTTGTAGGTCTAAACGCATCCAACGCGGTTGTTACAACATTCTTAGGTCAAACTTTTGCACCTATACATCAAGCTTCAACATTTGAAGGTATTGGTGGACAAACTATTTCAGCATCATATAACGGCGGTTGGACTATTAGCGGTAGTACTCAATTAAGCTCTAATTCATCATTTACTGTTGGTAATTCTAGTGGTGGATCTGCTACTACATTGTATGGCACATTGAATACTTACAATAGTATTACTTTAAATGGTGGAGCTGGTAAATTATTCACTATCACTAACGGTTCAGGAACACCTGTAACACAATTTAGTGTTGACAGTAATACTGGCAATACTAGTGTCACTGGTAGTTTCTTTGTTAACACTAACAAGTTTAGCGTAGATTCTACTACAGGTAATACTACAATCGCAGGTAACTTGGTTGTTCAAGGAACTACAATTACTGTAAATTCCGAAACAGTTAATAACAATGAAACTATTACAGGTACTTTAGCTGTAAGCAGTACTACTGATGCCGCTGACACTGGATCTGGTGCAATGACTGTTGCAGGTGGTGTTGGTATTGCTAAAAAGTTATATGTTGGTAGCAACTTGTCAGTTACAGGAACTGGTACACTAAGCGTTAATAGCGGTTCAACTTCACTAGGTGGAACATTAAGTGTCACTGGCGATACTAGCATTACAAGTACTAACTCTACAGCATTAACTGTAACTGGTGGTGCTACATTCAACAGCAATGTTACACTAGCAGGTTCAACTACAGCAGCTACTGAATACTTTAAAGTAACTGCAGGTCCTGCTGGAGCAACTACATTTGCTATAGATAGCGCACAAGGTAATACTACAATTGGTACCAGTGGTACATTAACATTAGCAGCAATAGCAGCCAACGGTGCTGGAACTCCAGCAACTGGCACCATTACAGGTGCATGGTCAACTAGCACAAACAGTAGTTTAAATCTAGCAACAAACAACAGCACATTATTTGTTAAAACTATTAATGCAACTAATAGCGGAACTAGTGGTTCAATCACTGGATTGTGGACATTTAATAATGCTACAACTTTCAGCGATAGTGTTACATTAATCGGTAGCACAACAGCTAACGCCAAGTTCTTTAAGATTACCGACGGTACTACACAACATTTCTATATAGATAGTTCTACTGGTAGTATAACCAGTACTGGTAATATAACATTGACTGGTACATCAAATACTATAACATTAAGCGGAACTAATGCTCGTGTTGTTAGCAATGTGACTGGTAGCGTATATGCTGTAGACGGTACTACATTGTTGTTAGATGCTACTAACAAGGCATTAACCAACACAACTCTAAGTGCAGGATTAATTACCAGCGGTACATTAAGTGCAGATAGAGGAGGTACTGGTGCAAGTGGTGCTCAAGCAGGTATTAAAGCCTTGTTAAACGGTTTACCAACAACACCGGCTACTGGTTACTTTTTGGCCAGTAACGGTAGCGATAGTTACTTTTGGGCAAGTCCAACAAGTATCTCTCAAACTAATGTTGGAACTAGGATTACAACAACTAGAAAAACTTGGAAAGTTGGTATAAACGGTGTTACAGCTGGACAAACATCATTCACTGATGTTCCAAGTTATGCTACTGGACAAGGAAATTTACGTGTATATCTAAACGGTGTTCGTCAAGATGATGGAAACAATGATTATTCAGAAGTGAGCTCAACTTCATTCACATTAGGTGTTGGGTTGCAGTCTGGCGATGTGTTGTTTGCTGAAATTGATGCAAACTATAGTTATGTTGTTAATGCCAACAACGTAGTGTTTAGTTCAATTAATGGAGTTTCTAATACCGATGTACAAGGAGCTATTGCTACCTTACAAGGTAACAAGATGCCATATACTGGCGGACAGTTTACTGGCGACGTATCAACTGCTGGTGCTGTTAATATAACACTTGGTGCAGGTACAGCAAGTAAAGCTCCGTTGAAGTTTACAGACGGTACATTAATTTCAAGTCCTATTTCAGGCACGATTGAGTACAACAGCGGTTACTTATATTATACAGACAATGCTAATACTCCTGTTCGTCAGACTGTAGCAAGTCAGTCGTGGGTTAATACCACACTATCTACATTTTCATCAGGTGGTAGTTTAGATGCTGGTACATTAAAAACAGGTACTATACCAAGTACAACATTAGGAAACAGTACAGTTTATGTAGGTACTACTGGTATTGCATTGAATCGTACAAGTGCTAATTTAGGATTAACTGGTATTACTAGTATTGCAATGCCTGGTTCAACTAGTGGAACAATTACACTACAGCCAACAGCTAGTGCAGGAACTACTACAATTACATTCCCAGCAACCACAGGTACTGTAGCCATGTCAGGAGATACGTTCTACATTGGTAGCACACAAATTGCTAACAATCGTGGTAATGGATCTATTGCATTAACTGGTATTACAAGTATTGATGGTAAAGCTGGTACAGCTAGTACAGCTGATACAGCTAATGCATTGAATACAAGTAATGCATATCGTGTAAATGCACTAGGTGTAAACGTTGATCCAAGTAGTTTTACCACTGGTGAGATTCGTGCAAGTAATAACATCACAGCTTACTACTCTGACGACAGACTAAAAACACGTATAGGTGGAATCGAAAACGCCTTAGACAAATTGTGTAGCTTAGAGGGTTTCTACTATGAAGCTAATGAAACAGCACAGGCATTAGGTTACGAAGTTAAAAAAGAAGTTGGTCTAAGTGCTCAGTCAGTACAAAAAGTATTGCCAGAAATTGTTGCTCCTGCACCAATCGATGACAAGTATCTAACTATCAGATATGAGCGTATTGCACCACTAGTAGTTGAAGCTATCAAAGAGTTACGTAAAGAAATTTCAGATATCAAAAAACATCTGGGACTTTAAAACAATGCAAGAGTAAATATATTCAAGGAACATTAAAATGTCATTTCAACAAATCCCAAGTGACTCGTTAGCAAATCAATCAATAATAACTGCTGTACCTGGTACTTTGTCTAGTCCAGCTGCAACATTAAGCGGTTATTGGAAATTAGATCAAAAGCTAACTGGAGACATAACAGGTAATGCTGCTACAGCAACTAAGTTAAGTCCTAGTGCAAAAATTAACGGTACTAAATTTGACGGTACAGCTGATATTACTATTACAGCGGTAGTTGGTAATGCAGTTACTTTTGGAAGCGGTTTAAAAAGTGTCTTAACATCCGATGGTACTACTAGTCAAACAACTTATGACGGTAGTTCTGCTGTTACTGTTTCCTTACCAACTACTGGTGTTACAGCTGGCACATACAATAGTGTGTCTGTTGACGTTTATGGTCGCGTAACAGCGGCCACAACACAAGCTGTTGGAAGCGGCACGGTTGGAAGTAGTATGGCAAGTTATGTTGCCTATTATGCAGTAACTGGTGCTGCGGTCACTGGTAGTACTAATTTAACATTCGACGGAACTAATTTAACTTGTCAAGGTAACATTACAGCTTACTCTGACAGCAGATTAAAATCCAATGTTGAAACAATTACCAGTGCATTAGAAAAAACCAAATCATTGCGCGGTGTTACTTTTGATAGAATTGCAGACGGACGCAAAGGGTTAGGCGTTATTGCACAAGAAGTACAAGCTGTTATACCAGAAGTAGTATTAGAACATGCTGACGGAATGTTAAGTGTTGACTATGGCAATATTGTTGGTTTACTAATAGAATCTATTAAAGAATTAGAAAGTAAAGTTGTTAGTTTAGAACAACAATTAGCCGGGAGAGAATAATGGCTGTGCAATTAATAAATTTAGGTGCAAGTGCAAATGATCAAAGTGGTGATCCATTACGTTTAGCATTTACAAAATGTAATAATAACTTTGGAGAACTATATGCCAGTTTGGGTAATAGTGTAGTTCCCGCTCCTATTATATCAGATGCAGGTAAATTTTTAATTGTAAAATCTGATGGAACTGGATATCAATTATCTACAGCTACATTTGGTAATGCTAACATCACTACTTCAGCTGCTCCTCCAGGAAACCCAGCATTGAATGATTTATGGTTTGATGATTTAGGCGGAAGACTGTACATCTATTATAACAATGCATGGGTGGAATCTAGTCCTCCATTATTAAATTATAAACTCACTGTACCTAAAACACCACAAGGATCGGCAGGAGATATACAAGGCGAGTGGACCGCAGATTACAATTATTACTACTATTGTACTGCTCCGTTTACTGGAAATAATGATCCGATATGGCGTAGAGTTGCATTTGATAACAATAACTCTTGGAGTAACCCATAATGACTGTTATTAGCTTTCCATCAAATCCTTATATAGGACAACAGTACACAGCCAGTAATAACATAGCCTATGTATGGGACGGAGAAAAATGGGAAAGCCAAGCTAGTCTATTTGGCGCTGGTACTAACTATATCCTACCTCCAGCTACTAACAGTCGTCTGGGCGGTGTTCAAATTGGTACGGGTATAGCTGTAGATGCTAACGGTGTTATCAGTATACCATTGCTTAACCAAAGCGATTGGAATGAAACTGATGCTACACATGTAGATTATATTAAAAACAAACCTGCAATCATAACTCCAATACAAAGTGATTGGAATCAAACTGATAACGCACAGTTGGACTATATTAAAAATAAACCTAGTGTTCCACAACTACCAACTAACTCTAGTGGATACTTGTCTAACGATGGCGTAGGTAATTTAACTTGGGCTAATCCTACAAGCAGTAGTGCGATTGACTGGACGAACATTGGCTATACCATCGGGCAGATAGTTTTTGATCCAAGCAATAAAAAGTTATACTATGCTAATCAAACTTTCCCATATGGAACTGGTTATCCTCCAAGCTATCCCGGAAATCCATATTTTACACCATTTACAAGTAGTGTAACAAGTTTAATCAACAATGGTTATACTGTAAATTTAGGTACAGATGGATATTTAAACCTTCCAAATGGATCAGATGGTCTCGGAGCGTTGATACAAAGTCCTAGCCCAATAAGAATAAACAGTAATAATAATTTTTGGACATTTGGCGCAGATGGTAATTTAGAATTACCTGGAAACATAGTTGCCGACAATTTATCTATACAGGGCGCACCTCTTACTATAATTATTTCTGGAGCCGATTGGAGTCCCGCCAATGTTATCTATACAAGATTAGAAGGAGCGACTCCACCAAAATGGGTTCCTGCCAATTATAACCCAGGATTAGATTCGTATATAACATTCGACAATGACGGGTGGGGTTTAAAAAATCCAGTGTTTCCTTATCCAATTTATGTAGGCACAGGCGGATTATATAATCCATCGACTACTTGGGCGTCTGACACAGCACACAACCTGGGGAACAGTAATCCTACAGCTTCTTATACCTATAATAATTGGACTTTTGGATCCGACGGCAGTACATCGGTCCCAGGATCTCTTAATTATAATGTTCCAGGTTTAGGTGCTAGTGGAGAGTTTGATATAAACAGTTGGTACCCTGTAAAAATTTCTACAGGTGATAGTGTTAATGTTCCTATTAAAACTTGGACTTTTGGTTGGGACGGCTACTTGACTGGTGAAAGCCTACACCTACAAGGTTACTTGAAAGGTGTAGATGGTAGCATAGGTTCAACAGGACAAGTATTAACACGTCAAAGCAATGGTGGTGCGGCTTGGGCCGCGGCTACAGGTGGCGGTAGTTCTAGTTTGGTCAACGGTAGTGCTACCTTAACTCTTAATTCAGACGGTAGCGTATCAGTACCATTGGCCAGTGTAATCAAAGCAGCCACTGATAGTTATACTGGCATCGCTACACACAATATGAATACCTTTGCCTATGTAAATGCTGATGGATTCTTTGTTGACACACTTTATAACACAGCAGAATATGAATGGCACTTTAATAATACCGGTGGGCTAACATTACCATCTTCTATATTCCCAATAACATTTTCTGCGGTACTATTACCAATATACGGCGGCGCACCGGACATCGGCCCATATGGCGGCGATGCTTGGACTTTGAGTGTAACTTTTACTGAAGATGCTAATGGTGTAGTATCTACTTCAGTGGCACAGATATTCCCAATACAAAACAATCCAGGTTATAAAACTGGTGATACCTATACCTTTACTGAAACCGCTCACGGCATAGCTGGATACACTCTTACTATCGTATTAGATAATGTAGAATATCCTGGCCCTGCTGGTTGGACCGCAAATGTCGAGTGTAGTGCGCCTCCTGTAAGTCCTCCCACAATTTATTCAGACAATGCTATCAAAATCAGTTCCAACGATCATGCGTGGACATTTGGCACAGATGGTATATTAACATTACCATTTGGTAGCACTATCAATGATACACCGTTAGCCCCAGGTGCAGGCGGTAATGGCCAGGCTGTTGAGATCAAACCAGGTGGCGTCAGCCATAATAATCAACTGTTAAGAATATATCCCACAGCTCCTAATCCAGACGGCAATCACCTACACTTAACTTCAGGCGATCTCACAGACACCGATTTGTTCCTGGGCGATGACAATCAGTTTGTACAGATTGCTGTTGACGGTAAAGTTTGTATTGGTACTTATGGTACTGAAGGACATTTCTGGCAGTTTGGCACAGATGGTTCTCTTACAGCTCCTGGAGCAATCTATGGTGGCAGCAACTCTATAGGTCTTGTAACTCCTGCTCCTTTGAATCTAAACAATACAGGCCCAGTAGGACAAAGCAAAACGCAGTTAAATCTTATAAACACAGCAGGTAACGGTGGAACTGGTAGTGCTATTGACTACTATACCTATGTGGATCAAGGTAATGGATTACCGGGTGCTAGATTGTCAGCAGTAGACGATGACAATTATAGTGCTAATTTCAGTATAGCATTAAAGGGCAGGGGAAACGCTGGCAATAATGGATTAACAACAGTATGGCAATTTGGTTCAGATGGAACATTAACATTTCCAAACAGTACTGTACAAAATACAGCATGGCTAGGATCAACATCGACATTAGTAAATGGTACTTCTACTTTAGCCTTAAATGTAGATGGTACACTAACATTGCCAAGCGGCTTGACATTTTCATCGGGCGCACAGATATTTGAACAGGCAGATCATATTGGGGCAGGATGGGCCACCGGATTAAACATTAGAGGCAATAATACTACACCTTCAGATCCAATACGAATTTATCTATACGGTGAAGACGGCAAGGGACTTGGCGCAGGTGCTGTCAATGTTAAAAGTGATCGTGTTGAAATCTACGGAAATTTTCAACATGACGGCGTCGACGGTACTTTCTGGACATTTTCTCATGATGGTAGTTTAACATTACCAGTGGGCGGCGCTATTAAAAACAGTGATGGTACTACATACGGTGGCACTACATACACACTACCAGCAGCCACATCAAGTGCCCTAGGTGGTGTTAAGATTGGTGCTAATATCAGTGTCACAATGGACGGTACTATCAGTGTAGCGGCTCCATTCAGTGGTAGTTATACTGACCTAACTAACAAACCTACGATCCCAGCGGCACAAGTAAACAGTGATTGGAATGCCAGTAGTGGTGTTAGCCAGATACTGAATAAACCATCTTTGTTTTCAGGTAGTTATACTGACCTAACTAACACGCCAAACCTAGCCACTGTGGCAACAAGTGGTAGTTATAATGATTTGTCTAACAAACCAACTATAGGCGCATTAAGTGCGTTGAATTATGTTCAAGTGTTAGGTAACACAGCAAGCCCGCCATCTGTTTCTGCAGGTGGCACAATTTTAAGTTTAACAATTACAACAACAGGCGGTCCGGTTGAATTAGTAGGCTCAGGAGATGCAAACAATACTTCTGCGGCATTCTGGGGAACTGTGCAATGGTATCGAGGTGCATCAGCATTAGGTAATCAACAATTTTTTGAATCTAGTTCAGCCAACGAAAATCAAAGTGTAACTCAAGTTTTTATTGATAATCCCGCGGCGGGCACATATACATATTACTGGAAGATGCCAAGATCGAGTGCAACTATTACTTGGGGAGAAGGCACAACGGCACCTGTTATCAGTGCTAAAGAATTACAAGGTATCCAAGGCCCAACTGGTCCGGGTATGTCTTATGCTAGCGGATTTGTCAATGCTGGTACATTTGTCACAATGGACAATATCAAAGCCACAGTAACAACTAGTGGTAATCGTGGATTAAGTTTGGCCACAGTATCTGGAACAGCAACTTGTTATATAAGTGGTACTTATGGTATGTATGGTGGTTCTAATACTGGTGGAAATTCTGCTAGTTTTTCAATGACAACAACCCCAAGCAATTCATGTTTTGGATGGAGTTTTGGCAGCGAAGGTGATACTGCAACTTATATACTAAATTATGGCTACACCAAGGCCTATCGCATTACTGTGATGATTGGTGGCGCTTACAACAACAACATGATTTCAATTGAAAGATTGGTATAATGAGACAAAACTACACAGCGTTACGCAACAGATTCAATGTTTAAAACGGGTAAATATACTAAAGAGAGCAGATCATGACAGCACCAATACATATTAATACAGGAACTTACCCTAACGATGGCACAGGTGACGATTTAAAAACAGCATTTGATAAAGTAAATCAGAACTTTCTTGCCTTATCTATTAGTGCGCCAATCGATAGTGCAACTGATGCATCCGAGAACGGCGTTTCCTTGTACGCAGGGAAAAGCGGAAGTAGTTTAGAATTCAAAACCTTAACCAGCAACAACTCAACAATAACTATTGTAGACAACACAACTAGTATCGATCTAGAATCTGTTACACATCTTGCGACTGATCCTGCTCCACTATTAAATCATAATTTAAATCAAAACGGTCATAGTATTTACGGTGGAGATGTACAAAGTACAATATTTGGTTACGATATAGCATTGTTTGGCGGCTTAATTCAAACGATGATTGCTAGTAACGCATTACCAGTTGATATGGGGTCCATCATGCATCCTACCGGTGTTAGCATACGCGATCAGGAAGGATTTGTTATCGATATGGGAAGTATTGCTGGCTCCCAACCAACAAATCAAATTGACTTCGGTCGTATAGTTTAATATTATGTCATTTAATCCATGGACACAGCAATCAGGTTATACGTTAGGCAGTTTTGTTCAAGCAAAAACTGTTACTATACCGTTGCCTGTAAATCAACAAACCAACGTTGTTTATAGTGTCATAAGCGGTACATTACCAGATGGCTTGGCTGTACGATATGAAAATAATTCTTGGAAGATTTTAGGAACTCCTTTTTTAACAACTAACAATACTAAATTTACATTTTGTATTCGTGCTACACAAGGTAGCAGCATATCAGACAGAACATTTACTATGTTTGTCTACACTACAGACCTACCAGAATTTATTACTCCAGAAGGAGAATTACCTATTGGGTTTGGCGGACAATACTATGTATTAGATAGCACCTATGTGTCTTATCAGATAGAAGCATACGATTTTAATACAAGTACAGGTAAACCATTAACTTACTTTATAGCAGACGGTGACGGATCATTGCCGCCAGGACTATCACTAAGTACTACTGGAGTAATCGAAGGATTTATACAACCGCAATTAGTAATCACCAAAGCAGACGGTTCTGGTACATTCGATGCTAGTCAGTTCGATCGCGTGGCGTTTGATTTTGGACAACTTCCAACTGATGGTTTTGACAGTTATCAATACGATGATGTGTTTTATGACTTTAATGTTGAATCTAATCAACCTGTTAGCCTAAGTGCCAACTATCAATTCCGTGTTACACTCAGTGACGGCGTAAATCTTACTCAAAGAATTTTTAGAATATTTGTAGCAGGATCTGATGAATTCCATGCAGACAGTACAATACTAGATGGAATGGCAGGAGATTTCTTAGCTAGTTCAAGCTATGTTCGTACTCCTGTGTGGATTACAAATAGTTATTTAGGTGCCTTTAGAGCTAACAATTATATCACATTACCTATTGCATTGTACGATGCATCTAATGTAGAGTTTTCTATAGTAGATTCTACAAAACTTCCTCCTGGAATGTTGTTTGATCCTAACACCGGTGATGTGTATGGAACGGTTCCTTATCAACCAAGTGTCACTAAAACTTATTCATTTACTATACAAGCTACAAGATTAGACGGCAACGAATCAGTTACCGCTGAAAAAACATTTACTATTGTTATTCTAGGACTAGTTAATAGTGAAATTACTTGGAATACAAATAGTAATCTTGGATCTATTCCAGCAGACTATGTATGTACATTGTCTGTAAATGCTTCAACTAGTGTACCAGATGCTGTAGTTTCCTATACAATCACAAGTGGTAGTTTACCAAATGGATTAAGTTTAAACTTAGATGGTGAAATCATTGGAATACCTAACCAGTATTATGACGCTGCAACAGGCGAATTAGGACTTACTACATTTGACCTTGGATATAATAAACAAAATAATATTTCAACTTCAACTACTTTTGATCATAGTACAACTACATTTGAACGTGTGTTTACATTTGGTATCACCGCATCCGATCAATATGGCTATGGAGCTACCGAAAGAATATTTACACTACACATAGATGAAGTTAATAAAGTACACTATAGTAATATTGTAACTAAACCTATGTTGGTTCCTAGTCAACGAATTCTATGGCAAGACTTTATAAACAATACTAGTATCTTTACACCTAGCAGCATTTATCGACCAAACGATTCAAATTTTGGATTACAAACAGGTTTGACTATGTTAGTTTATGCTGGTATACAAACAGAACAAGCGGCCGCGTATGTAAGTGCTATTGGTTTAAATCACAAACGTAAAAGATTCCAATTTGGATCATTGAAGAAAGCTGTTGCGGTTGATCCTGTTACAGAAAATCCAGTATACGAAGTTATCTATATACAAATGATAGATCCTATGGAACCCAACGGAAAACATTTGCCATCGAGTATAACCGTAAAAAATAATAATCCTAAGACAGTTACAGTAGATATTGGAACTACGCCGTCCATGCCATTTACAATAGACAGCACAGGATACAAAGTAAGTACTCCAAACGTTAATACATACTATCCTAACAGCATTAGCAACTGGCGTGAACGAATTTCAGAAACTATAGATTCAACAACTGGTACAGCAGATACAGAACGTAACTATTTGCCATTGTGGATGCGTAGTTTTACCACTAGCCAAAAAGAACAAATTGGGTATATTCCGTGTATACCATTGTGTTTCTGTAAAATAGGAACAGCAGATACAATATTATTAAACATTAAATTTAGCGGTTTTGACTTTAAATTGCTAGATTATACAGTAGATCGATATATTGTAAATGCTGTATTAAATTCACAAGGTGACATTTTACACAACGATAAATACCTTGTATTCAAAAACGATAGGATAACCGTATGAGCAATATAGCTTACTCAACCATTTTAACTAATTACCCAACTCCAGGGCAAGATAACAGCACCCAAGGATTTAGAGATAATTTTCAAACAATTTATACAGCTTTAGAAACAGCCAATTTGGAAGTGTCTCGACTACAGACTAGAACTGTGCTGGCCGCAGATTTAACCAGCTCTGGCGGTACTCCTGTTGTAAACAATTTAAATGGTAGCCAAATTACTAACGGCTTGTTTAACCAGTTCAGTGGTATATATTATCCGCAATTACAATTAGATAATACAAGTCCAAATTACCTATCGATGACTTCGGACTTTACTAACGGTGTAATGCAACAATTTAGTATCAAATATACCAATACTGCTATCGAATTTATTAACTGGCCACAAAACGGAACTCCTACCAATTCTAGTTATTATAGCGTTCAACGATTAATGATCAAGAGTAACGATCTTACCAGCGTTAAAACTGTAACATTTACTACAGAAAAATCAGGATCTGTTGTAGCATCTTCAGATAGTATAGGTTTATTAACCAGTACAGGTGGTGTCGGAACATTATCATTAGGAACAGCTGGCTCTGTATTAGCTACTAATCAAACTGGAAATCTTATTTCTGTTGGCACATATTCTTCACTAGCTGTAGGACAAACTATTAAATTTGCAGGAACTAGCGGTAATGGTATTACTGTAGGAACAGTTTATTATATTACTAGTGTAGTTGGCAATGCTATTACTGTAAGTACAACCCAAGGCGGATCTGCAATTACTATCCCAGTTACTGGCGCTCCTTCTGCTCCAATTACTTACATAGCAGGCGTAGAAAAAATTCAATTGCTAGAAGCATTCACCGTAGACTCTGGAAGTCACGTATACATAAGACGACTAGGCGAATTCTAATGCATCCGCTGGCTGGCGATTTATCAATCCTTAAGGATAGTGAAATAGAAAGTAAGATTGGCGACCTTACTAAAAAATATTTCATGACTCATAATACAAGTTTACGCCAACAAATGGGTATGATGCTGGAAGACTACAAAGCAGAATTGAGTAAAAGACGACAAGCTGCTTTGGAAAAACTTATGAATAATGGCGACAAAAGCCTTGACAAGTTGATTAATATCAATTAAAATGTAGGCTATGCGCCTAGATCAATTCGGTAATCCTATTTTTAATTCAGTCGATATATTTCGAGCCCTTTATCAGGGTAAACTAACCAGTCTCAAAGACATGACTGTAGACTACAGTGACGATATTGAACAGTTAGAACAAACAGCTGGATTTACATTCCAACGATTTAATGAACAGTTGGATCAAATCTCAATAGAAGATTTCGATCAAGCACTGCAAAGCGAATGGTTCATGCCCCCAGAATACAGAGATTTTGATGTTGAAAAATGGTGTTTAGATCGGTGTACTACCGATGAGCAACGTAATCGAGTTAACGCAGAACTTGACGCATTTGAAGCTCGCGAAATGATTCCATTACTACAATGGACTAAGCATTTTGTAGATACTTGTAATGCCAATGGTATAGTTTGGGGAGTAGGACGTGGAAGCAGTGTAGCCAGTTTTGTTCTATACTTACTGGGCGTACATCAAATAGACTCGGTCAAATATAATTTAGACTGGCAGGAATTCCTGAGATAAGTACTAATATAATCTAGGAGATTAACATGGCACAAAAAGAACAATTAAGAACCGTATATCGCACAGCCAAAGGCCGTGAAGTGGATATGACTAAGCTAGTTAGCCAAAACGAAATGACAATAGCTGTAGGAAATATGAGTGTAAACGCTCGCGGAGATAAGATTGGTCCGGGTGGCAAAATTGTTGCCAAGCGTGAACAACTTCAACCTGCTAGCTCGCTAATTCCAGAACAAGTTAGTGTTCGCAAACCACAGCCAGAAGTTGCAAAGCCGCAACCACAACCAGAGATAGAAGTACCTATTAAACCTCTAACTCCAACACAAAAAGCCAAGGCTATTAAAGATATGGATCCAGAGGGGTTGGAATGAACGTAGTAACAGGTAAAATTATTCCAATCCGTGACAACATCCTTGTCACGGATATGAATTTTGAAGAACGCAAAACCGCTAGCGGTATTGTGCTACCAAGCGATAATGGTAAAAGTGAAGGTATTCGCCATCGTTGGGGCCGGGTCTGGGCTATTGGTCCAGAACAAGAAGATGTCAAAGTCGGTGAATGGATTCTATTAGAACACGGTCGTTGGACCCGTGGCGTTACTGTCGTAGATGAAAACGGTGATGAAATCGTTATTCGTCGAGCAGACACAAAAGCTATTTTAATGGTTACTGACGAAGATCCTGGAGACAATACATTTGGTATGCATAGTAAAGTAGAACACGCAAGTTTTGATCCTGCTTCATTTGCTAGACCAAGTTTCGAACAATAATCCAACTATTCGAGTAACAGGGCTATTGACTAGCCCTGTTTTCACCTGTACAATAAGCTAAAGGAGACTCGCATGGACTTTGCTTTATCTTTAATAGCATTATTAGCATCGGCATTTTTTGCCAAAACATCGTATGATGATTATAGAATCGGACAAGCAATGATCTGGTCATGTCTTGTCGGTTGGAATTTACACACAATATTAGGATTAACATGATTGAATTATGGGTTGACAAATATCGTCCAAAAAGCATGGACGGTTATGTTTGGAGAGATAACGCTCAAAAGCGTCAAGTTGAAAGCTGGATCAAAGATAAAAGTATTCCGCACTTGTTGTTAAGTGGTACACCAGGTATTGGTAAAACTACTATGGCTAAGATTTTAGTCCATGAAATTGGAATCGAAGATGCTGATGTGTTAGACGTCAATGCATCACGCGAAACTGGTATTGATTTTATCCGTAATAAAATTGTCCCGTTTATTAGTAGCATTGCGTGGGGACCATTTAAAGTTGTACTACTTGACGAAGCAGATCGTTTAAGTCCGCAAGCACAAGACAGTTTAAAAGGTATTATTGAAGAATACTCAAACTACGCTAGATTTATCTTAACTTGTAATAACCCTAATATGGTTGTACCGGCATTACATAGTCGTTGTCAACAATTTCATTTTACTAAACTGGATCAAACAGAGTTTACAGCTCGTGCGGCTACAATTTTACTAGACGAAAATGTAGAGTTTGATGTAGAAACATTAGACTTGTATGTAAGCACAACTTATCCAGACCTGCGTAAATGTTTAAATCTGTTACAACAAAATACCAGCGAAGGAAAGTTGCATAGCCCACATCAAGAAGATGCCGGTACATTAGATTACAAATATCAAATGGTTGAGCTATTTAAAGCTGGTAAGATACAAGAAGCACGTAAATTCTTATGTGGCCGTGCAAGGCCGGAAGAAATGGAACAGATTTATACTTGGTTGTATACAAATATTGCTAATGTATTTGATGATCCAGCTAAACAGGATAAAGCTATTTTATTAATTAAACAAGGGTTAGTCGACCATAGAAGTATCATCGATCCTGAAATCAATCTTGCAGCAACACTAATACGGTTATCACACTTGTAAAACAAAAAAGGGCCACTGGGGCCCTTTTTTTACATCACTTATTCTCCATAAACCGCTAACACCTCCTTCACGGCATTATGGCGTTCGATGTCCTTGGCGTCAAATCGAATAATGTCGATATGTTCCAAATATTCTTTTTGTTCGAGCAAGTTACAGAAATCAATTAGACCATTATCGCTCAATCGGTCTGCTTGGGCCAAATCGCCTGTCACTACCATCTTAGAACCCTCTCCTAAACGGGTCAGTAGCATTTTCATTTGATTTTGTGTGGCATTTTGCATTTCATCTGCAACTATGTATGCGTTTTTAAATGTGCGTCCACGCATGTACGCAAGTGGGCTTATTTCAATAACACCTTCCTCTAGCATGTTTGCTATTTCTTTCTTTTGATAATATTCGCCCAAGACGTCAAATATAGGACGGGTCCACGGTGCCATCTTTTCATTTAAGTCACCTGGTAAAAATCCTAAATCTTCATCTACGGACACGGCGGGTCTGGTTACCACGATTCTGTCAACTTTGCCTTCCTGAAACAGTTTAATTCCGTATTGCACAGCCAACATGGTTTTACCCGTGCCGGCAGGACCAATAGCAAGCACTATGCTAGTAGTTTCTGCGTACAATTTTTGGAGGTATAGTTTCTGATTAGCGTTACGTGCTTGAATTGTCACACGTTGCTTTTTTGCCGGAAGATACGGCTGGAAATCAATGATATTAACTTCTGATGTAAAACGCTTTTTCACTCGTTGTTTACTCATTAAAGTTGCTCCTACTTTAAGGTTAAAGTAAGACTTGTAGTGACCGCCTTTGATAACTACAGAGGTCCTACACTATTATTTAACGAATATAAGGAAATATAAACTGTTATGTTATGATTTCAAACCAGCTAAATAAGTATAGAAAACTCTGGAACCTAATATGCACGATATTTTAGACGTTATAAAAAACCTTGAAGACCTTTATGAAAATAACAGCAGTCTAGCTGTATTAAAAGACTTCGAACGTGTCTTAGATCAAATGGACATGTATGTCTACGAAAACTGGGAAAATGGCGAATTAGCCTATGGCCCTCGAGTAGACCGCCACTGGATTACCGCTGGGTTCATGTGGGAAGCTACTAAGATGCCTAACCCAGTTGCTGCACAGCGTTTAACTGAATTAGGATGTAAAGTTACATATCAAAAAAGCCATTTACTAGAACCGCGTAAAATTCGTACAGCAGAAGATATTCGTCCAGGTACAAAGAAAGGTAAACTTGATCGCAAACCTATATGGATTGTAGAAATTACCATGCCAAAGAAAGTAGCTTTTGATATGTATAAAGGCTACATGGATAAATTAAAGAACGAAAATAAAGAACCTGCTGAAGCACCAACACAAGGTACAGCACCTGCAGGAGGGTCACCTGCTCCAGCGGCGCCAGCAGCACCTGCGGCTCCAACGCCAGCAGCACCTGCGGCATCTGGAGGAGCACCAGCATGAGCCTAAACGAAAGTTTATTCGCTGGCGACTTAGAAAACTTAGTTAAAAAAGTATTCGAAGTTGATAATTTTAAAAGTAAAATTGGTCGAGACGAAGATATAGTTGTCTTAAGTTTTACAGTTGATTACGAAGATCCAGCAAAAGATTTAGAAAACTTTTTTGAAATGGGCTACGATTTTGTATTAGATGCAGATGTTAGTCCTGGTGAAACAGACGACGGAACTTACAGAGTTTATGTTGAATTAGAACGTGGGCGCAGAGTATGTGAACAAATTCTTGAACTAGTCGAAGGAGTAGAGAAGTTAACTGGCGTGGAAGATATGCGTTTTAGATATTTTAAAAATTTTAAAAGTCGACCAGCTACTTTAGAAAATTTAGAAACAGTAATTCCAAGAGATAAAGAAAGTTACAGAGTTGCTACTCAACAAGATGGATTAGATAATTTTAGTAATTTTTTCAGTAATAGCTATTCAGAAAATATTAATGTGTTGGAAGATACAATTTCTTTCAAACGCAGTTTCAGTGGCCCTGTAAAATTTAATATAATAGACAGTGGTAGCAAATCATCAATTTACGAAAATACAAAAGGTCCTATTGTTTTAGAAACAAAAAACATGGCCGAAGTTATGTTCTTAACTAAGGTCATAGGAAATTACAATATTAATAAAATTGGTGATACATTTATATTTGAAAACGGCTCATGGGCTGTAGCACTTAAAAGGATAGAATAATGGCAGATTCATTTACATTTGATTTTAGTTTAGAAAAATGCACAGCAATACTACAAAATAATCCATACAGCGAACATTGGCATGAGGCATTGTGCAAAATATTGCCAGACTATGATATCAACACACTTGAGCGTGTGGCTTGTTTTATGGGGCAAACTATGGTAGAGTCAGCTGGCTACAAAGCTATCATTGAAAATTTAAACTATCGTCCAGAAACATTGTGCAAAGTATGGCCGCATTATTTCAATGCCAGCAATGTTAACGACTATGCTCATCAACCAGAAAAGATTGCTAATCGTGCGTATGGTGGACGTATGGGCAATGGTGACGAAGCTTCGGGCGATGGTTTCAAATACTGCGGACGTGGACTCATTCAGTTGACTGGAAAAAGCAACTACGCTAAATTTGCTGAAAGTATTGATACTCCCTTAGATGATGTTCCAGAATTTCTAACAACATTTGAAGGTTGTGTACAAAGTGCTTGTTGGTTCTGGGAAGCTAATAATCTTAATGCTCTAGCAGATCAAGGTGATGTATTAGGTCTAACTAAAAAGATCAACGGTGGTACATTAGGTCTAGCTGAACGTCAACAACATACTGCTAACGCACACCAAATCTTATCGAGTTAATTATGTTTAGTTGGTTACTAGAACAAGTATTAGGAAATCTACCCACATGGTTGTGGCCTACTATTGCCGGAGGTTCGGCAGTTGTTTATTTTTTAGCTCATATTATCGGCAATTTTCCTAATTTTAAACCATATGCGTTGTTTATTAAACCTGTGGCATTTGTATCAATTTTAGGCAGTGTTTTTATGTTTGGGGGCGCTGGAGTAACCGATATACTACAAGCACAGATTAAAGAACAAGAAGCTAAAATTGCTGTGGCACAGCAAGCTAGTTCAGATGCTAATACAAACATACAAACAAAAATCGTCACTAAAACTAAAGTTATTCATGATACACAAGTAGTTTATCAAGAAAAAATTAAAGAAGTTGAAAAGAAAATCGATGCAGACTGTAAAATTGATCCAGAGGCTATTACTATTTTAAATGGTGCGGCTAAGAATCCATTAGGAGCGACTAAGTGAAAAAATTATTAGTCGCCTCATTAATTGTATTTCTGAGCGGTTGTTCTAGTGTTACTGGACCTAAAATGACTATGTCATGGCCGGATACTCCGCCAGATCTTAAAACAGCTTGTCCAGATCTAAATCAAGTAGATGCTTCTACAACAAAACTAAGCGATGCGTTGAATGTTATTACAGTCAATTACAGTCAATATTACATTTGCAAAGATCGTGTAGATAATTGGATTGATTGGTACAATACTCAACAAAAGATATTTAACAGCGTGAAATAAATACGTATATAACAGCCAAAAGGAGCGAACTATGGCAGAAGAAAAAGACGGCGGTGGAGCAGAATGGATGCAAAAACTATGGCGTCCAGCAATGGGTTGGATGTACATGTTAATCTGTATGGCCGACATGATAGTATTCCCAGTACTATGGGCATTATGGCAAGGCATTAATCATGTACCTATTACACAATGGAATCCACTGACACTTCAAGGTGCTGGTCTGTTTCATATTGCTATGGGTGCGGTATTAGGTATTAGCGCATTTGGTCGTACACAAGAAAAA
>Ga0208250_1000041_pt1 | contig 50109 bp, 67 predicted proteins | sample CryBogCBE18Aug09_FD_184557 | JGI IMG/M metagenome (GOLD analysis project Ga0208250, IMG submission 184557) | Freshwater microbial communities from Crystal Bog, Wisconsin, USA - CBE18Aug09 (SPAdes) (version 2) | ecosystem: Environmental > Aquatic > Freshwater > Lake | place: Crystal Bog... | reverse complement strand
CACAGGTTCTACTGGACCTACAGGTAGTGTTGGCGTCACAGGGCCTACTGGATCCACAGGCAGCGCCGGAGTAACTGGAAATACAGGCTCTACGGGCGTTGCAGGCCCTACGGGAGCCACAGGTAGCACTGGTGCTACAGGCTCGTCTATAACAGGCTCTACGGGCGCCACAGGCGCTACAGGAGCCACTGGCGCAGGCGGTTCTCTAGGCCATTACGGCAACTTCTACGATACCACCACCCAGACCAATGCTGGCGCTACAAGCGCTAACCTCATCACCATTAACACTAATGCTGGCTCTAGCGGAGTCAGTATTGTATCTGGTAGCCAGATTACCTTTACCTATGCTGGCACATATTCCGTCAATCTGCTTGGTCAATTCATTACCACAGGCGGCGGTAGCAACTATCAGGTCAACGTCTGGTATGCCCTTAATGGCACAGCGGTAACTGAATCAACCGCAATCTTTACCACCTCTGGCGTTAACAATCAAGTGCTTGCCAACATCGAAGACTTGGTTACTGTCAACGCTGGTGACTACATCCAATTCTACTGGTCCTCACAAAATACATATATGGAGTTGCTTGCCGCATCAGCAGGTTCATCTCCAACTCGTCCCGCTTCCCCAAGTGTTAACCTTCATGTCGAACAGATTATGTACACGCAACTTGGACCGACAGGAGCAACGGGTGCCACAGGGTCAACGGGAAGTACTGGAGCCACAGGAACAAGCATTACTGGCCCAACTGGCCCAACTGGTTCCACAGGTGCAACAGGCACAGCAGGCACCAACGGTGCGACAGGAGCTACAGGAGCGACTGGCGTTACTGGACCAACAGGGTCGACAGGTGCTACTGGCAGCACTGGCACGGCTGGAGCTACAGGGCCTACTGGATCGACAGGCGCGACAGGTTCTACGGGAAGCACGGGAGCAACAGGCTCGGCAGGCACAAACGCCACGGCGTACCCAGACATACTAATCTTCGGAGCTATGTGATACAATAGACGCGAATGTCTATTAAGATAGCTGTCTACAGCATAGCGCTTAATGAGATTAAGCACGTCGAAAGGTACGCAGCCGCTACGGCTGGTGCCGACTATGTAATCGTAGCAGATACAGGATCTACAGATGGCACACAAGAAGCGCTCCGCAAACTCGGTGTTACGGTTTATGATATTAGCGTTAATCCTTGGCGCTTCGATATGGCTCGTAATGCGGCTCTATCGCTCGTACCAAAAGACGCGGATGTGTGCCTAGTCCTAGATTTGGACGAAGTGCCTGAACCAAAGTTCTTTGACAAGGTACGCAAGCGCTGGGTCAAAGGCTCAGACTTTGGCTGGATAACTATTGACACAGGCTCTAAGTCAGCCCGTGACAGACTGCATGGTCGCAATGGCTGGCATTGGAAATATCCTTGCCACGAAATTCAGTTGTGGTATGGCCAAGGCGAAGCTAAGCAAGTTGATATTACCAATGCGCTTATCACGCACATGCCAGATAACTCTAAGTCCAGAGGACAGTATGTGCCACTGCTTGAGATGGCCGTCAAGGAATTTCCTGACGATGCTCGCATGTGGACATACATGACCAGAGAGTATTACTACCACAACCGTTGGGAAGATGTACTTGCCGCAGGCAAGCGCAGACTTGAACTAGATGGTTGGGATGTAGAAGGTGCAGCAACCTGTCGTTGGATGGGCGAAGCTGCTTACCAGTTGGGTCAAGATGCTACCCAATGGTTTGAAAAAGGCGTAGAGATATTGCCCACCCAAGGTGAACCTTGGCATGGTGTGGCGATAGACGCATACCGCAAACAGCAATGGCAGAAATGCCTAGATGCATGTTTGACAATTATAGATCTTCCCCGTTCTGCACACTACTGCTATGAAGCTCCAGTTTGGGACTGGAAAGCTCTTGACCTAGCGGGAGTAAGTGCCTACAACTTAGGTCATAAGCACGAAGCTTTGACCTTTGCCAAAGAGGCAGCCAAGGCCAATGGTCCTGAGCAAGAGCGCATATTGCGCAATATACATTTTATGGAACAGGAGTTACATGTCGCATCAACACGTAAGCAAGGTAACCAAGTGGGGAATGGATGAGAGTTACAACTCTATTCCCGTTGAATATGGTTGCACTGGATGCGACGAAGTTTTCACAACTCCGCCAGTGGTTGAAGAAACACCATCGGATCATCTTAACCATACTGATTATATCGATGGCTGCTTTGGCTGCAAGCTCCGCACACTAGAGCTAAGCACAGGCGATGCTGGCCGAGCTGACAGCATGAGCAACAAGAAGTGGAACGCAGAGCTGAACGCCTACGCGGATGCTCGCTCACAAGGTATTCAGCCAGCAGGCACAACCATGAAGGCAGTCCAGGAAGCTAAGGCTGCTAGTGACAAGCTTGGTACGGCGTACAACGCAGAGTATATGCCAGCCGCATCAAAGATAGATAAACCACTCGCAAACACTATGAAGGAAGTTGGTGCGCTCTAATGGCAGCAGCAAAAAAGGGTATGGGTTTTGCCGCAGCGGCAAAGTCTATTTCTAAGAAGCAAGGTATTCCTATGAAGAACGCTGGTGCAATTCTTGCAGCTGGCGCTCGTAATGCAAGTCCAGCAGCAAAGAAGAAAAACCCAAACCTCAAGAAAGTTAAAGGTAAGTAATATGTGCAAAGAATGTGGCTGCGATAAGAACGCCATTGGCAAGCTTGACGAGAAGCTCACTGGCAAGCCAACCAAAACTCCTTATGGCGAATATAAGGGCGTAGGCGGCACTAAGTAATGGCAAAGACAATCAAGGTTGGTGGTAAGACTCACACCATTACCAAAGATGTGGTTGTCAAGCATAAGAGTGGCAAAGTTATTGACCTAACCAAAGTGGCTGGAGTTAAGACCATTGCCGCTGGTGTTAAGGCTACAAAGAAATACCATTCCAAGAAAGGCAAGTAAATGGCAAATTACGGCGGGTTGTCTACGGTGTATCACATCAACCGTTTAGCTGGCACTATTATCAACGGCGTACCTCAGTACGACTTTAACGGTGCTTGCGTAAAATGGGCTGACGCTGTCATCCCTGGCCACAATGCAACCCGTGGTATTGACGCACTCAACCAGATTTACGCTTACCGCAATGGCGGAGTGAACCTCAAGTTAGACACACCTGGCGTATTAAACGCACTGGCTGGTACCTACGGTATTGGCGAGGCAGAAGCAGCAGCAAGGATTGCATCGTGACTTTATTCTCTGATTTAATTGATGAGACGGCACTAGCCCTCACAGGCTATACCTCTCGCCAGGACCAAGCCACATTCCTTACTGCGGACCTAAGTGCCACAGCGACTACCTTTACGGTAGCCGATGGAACAGTCCTTACACGCGGTATTGTCGAAATTGACGAAGAGCTAATCTGGGTTGACTCGTTTGACCGCACCACCAACACTGCGACCATTCCGCCATATGGTCGTGGTTTTAGAGATACAACCCCAGTGCCACACACTGCGGGTACACGCGTTACCATCACTCCTTCATTCCCACGGGCCATGATCCGTAAGGATATTAACGAAGCGATTGACGCTATCTATCCAGACTTGTTTGGCGTGTACTACACAACCTTCCCATTCATTGCAGCTCGTACTACCTACCAGCTACCGCAGGAAGCTATCGACGCTTTGGCAGTATCGTGGCAGACCATCGGGCCTTCTTTAGAATGGCTACCAGTTCGCCACTACCGCATTGACCGTACAGCTAACCCACTAGCGTGGAACAGCGGCAAGACTATCTCCATCTCCGATGGAATTATCCCAGGTCGTACTGTTCAGGTTGTCTACACCAAAAAGCCTACTCAGCTACAAAACGATAACGATGACTTTACATTGACTGGTTTGCCAGAGTCGTGCCGTGAAGTAATCATCCTTGGCGCAGCGTATCGCTCAGCTGCCTATATTGACATGGGCCGTATCCCAGCCATCACCGCTGAAGCGGATGCGCAGCAACAGTCCAACCCAGTTGGCTCTGCTACCAACATGTCTCGCTATTTCTATCAGATGTACCAGCAACGCTTGCAGGTGGAAATTCGTCGCCAGCAAGAACAATATCCACCACGCACACACTACTCTCGCTAAGGCAGGCAGATGGCACAAAATAGATATTACAGCGCTACGGCGCAGGATACGACGCTCACTTCGGCGATGACTAACTCTGCCACCACCATGGTGGTTGGAGCTACTGTAGGTTACCCAGGCAGCTTTCCATTTGTGCTTGCTGTTGACTACAACACCTCTGCCGAAGAGCTGGTACTCGTTACCAACATTTCAGGTTTGACCCTGACGGTTCAGCGTGGCTTTAACGGAACCACTGCTCAGGCTCACAACTCTGGTGCTGTTGTCCGTCACGTGATTACAGCTCAGGATATGACAGATGCTGGAGCGCACATCGGCTCTGGCCCTAATGGCGTACACGGTATTACGGGTGCCCTTGGCACATTCTTAACAACTCCAACCTCGGCTAACTTGGCAGCCTTGCTGCCAGATGAGACAGGCTCTGGATCGGCAGTATTTGGCACAGCCCCAACCATCGGCTCAGCGGTTCTTACCTCGCCAGTTATCAGCATGGGCATTAATGCTCAGACTGGTACGAGTTACACCCTTGTAGCTGCTGACGCAGCCAAGCTGGTAACGCTCTACAATACTGGCTCAATTACCCTGACTATCCCATCGGGTGTGTTTAGCGTCGGTCAAGCCGTCAACATCCAGCAAACTGGCGCAGGTCAGGTAACCGTAGCCAACGACGGCACATCAACCTTTACGGGTACAGGCACCAAGCTGCGTACCCAATACTCGGCTGCAACCATTATCTGCGTAGCAACCAACACCTTCACCTTGATTGGAGACATTGCGTAATGGCAACAGCATACGTCGTTCTTGGACAGTCCACGCCATCGGCTACTACCTTGACAACACTTGTCACAGGTAGCACCAACGGCAGCATTGTTTCCTCATTTACTGTCTGCAACAAAGGCTCATCATCTGATACAATTCGTGTATCGATTACTAAGTCTGGTGGATCGGCTTATTACCAGTACTACGGTTTTACCGTACCTGGCAACAGCACAATCCACGAAAACCCAGGCTGGACGTTAGCTACTGGAGATACACTTTCAGTGTATTCCACAACGGCTAACACCGACTTTACTGCGACAGGAGTAACGCTCTAATGGCTGTATCATTACTCAATAACAACGCAGTCTCGCCTACCATCAACGTCAATGCCCAGTCTGCTTCGTACACCGCAGTCCTTGGCGATGGTAGCAATACGCTTGTTACGATCAACAACGCATCGGCTAACACCTTCACCATTCCACCAAACTCATCGGTGGCTTTTCCAGTCGGCACTATCTTGAACATTGCCCAGACTGGCGCTGGCCAGACGACTATTACTCAAGGCTCAGGCGTAACCATTGTTTCCAATGGCTCAACCGCTTCGGCTCCTAAGACCCGTGTGCAGTACAGCGGCGCTTCTGCAATTCAGACGGCTGCGAATACTTGGTTAGTGCTTGGAGATATTGCATGATTCTACCTGGCATATTAGCCTCTGGAATATCGGGGCATTTGGGTGGTAACTACACTTCGATTGCTACGCAAACCGTTGGTTCAGGTGGGGCAAGCACAATAACTTTTTCTTCTATTCCAAGCACTTATACACACTTACAACTTCGTATAATTGCGCAAACAAGTCGTTCTGGTGCTATTACTGACGGAATGAATATCCAATTTAATGGAGATACAGGGTCTAACTACTCTCAGCATTGGTTACAAGGTAATGGTTCAGCGGTTACTGCCTACGGTTACGCTTCTCAAACTCGTGGCTGGCTTGGTGGTTCCGGCGGAGCTTCGGGATATTTTTCTGCAAATGTTGTAGATATTCTTGATTACACAAATACTAATAAATATAAAACTCATCGGTACCTTATGGGTACAGACGCTAATGGTTCTGGTTTAATAGAAATTGGTTCGGGCGTATGGTTTAAGTCTGGGACTGGATCAAATATTTCTGACCCAATTAATAGTTTTACAATTCTTCCAGACTATTCTCCTTATGTGCAGTATTCTTCCTTCGCTTTATATGGAGTTAAATAATTATGGCTAGCGCACCAACATATACACCGATTGCAACACAGACGCTTGCATCAAACGCATCATCAGTTTCCTTTACTTCCATTCCAACGACTTATACGGATTTGGTAATGGTTTGTAATCACGGAAATACATCCGCTGGAACAATTTTGTATATGCAAGTTGGTAACGGTTCGGTTGATACTGGTGGTAATTATAGCGTTACAATTTTGGCTGGCAATGGAAGCAGTGCCAGTAGTGGGCGACAAGCCGAAAACTGGATAAGAATAAATGCTTCCGATGGCAACGATTCAACAAATAGCGGCAATGTTTCTACAATAAATTTAATGAATTACGCCAATACAAGTACTTATAAAACATTTCTTTTTAGAGATGGCGCTGCTGCTTCTGGTCGTGGCGTAAGTGCCGAAGTTGGCCTGTGGCGTAGCACCGCCGCAATTAACGCCATAACTTTAACAAGTTATTCTGGTGGTTCAATTCTCGCTGGCTCAACCTTTACCCTCTACGGAATTTTGGCGGCGTAACTATGGCAACTTCAACATATAATCTTATTGCGAGTCAAACAGTCGGAGCAACATCCGTTTCTTCAATTACTTTTTCATCCATTCCGACAACTTATACCGATTTAGCAATTAAAATTTCAGCCCGAGGGGATAATGCAAATATCTATTCTTTAATTTATTTGCGTTTTAATGGTGCAACTTCTGACACTAATTTAAGTTCAAAAGGTTTAGAAGGAAATGGCGCTAGTCCAACTACCTATTCAAACCCAAATCTTTATTTAAATGCGGCTGATGGTGCCAGCGCAACACTTAATACATTTTCAAGCCATGATGTATATATTCCAAATTACACTTCCACTACAAATAAATCAGTAAGCGTGGATGGTGTTTTAGAGACAAATGGAACAACTGCTTATTCTTCAATCCAAACTGGATTATGGATTACAAGTTATGCGATCAATGGGGTAACTATAGTTAACACTTCTGGAAACTTTGTACAGTACTCATCATTTTACTTATACGGCATTACCAATCACTAAGGAGCAATCATGGCAGATGTACGGATTAAGGGTCTATAATTCTGCTATGCCAAAACCTAAAGATACGACTGGCTGCCAGATAGAGCAGTGCGGCAGACAGGTTGCCGCCTGGGGAATGTGCAAGAAGCATTACCATAGGTGGCACCGTTACGGAGATGCAACCTTTGTGACGGTTAGAACCGCCAAACCAGGAACCGATGGCTATATCAAAATAACAGTCAACGGTAAAGGTATGCTCCAGCACAGGCACTTCATGGAAGTGCATCTTGGAAGAACATTATTGCCAGAGGAAAATGTCCACCACATAAATGGCAATAGGGCGGATAACCGTATCGAGAACCTAGAGGTATGGAATACCCGTCAGCCCAAAGGGCAACGAATACCAGACAAAATTAAATACGCTTTAGAAATACTAGAGTTGTATGCACCACACCTACTGAACAAGGAGAACAGCAATGGCTGATGTTATTGAGATTAATTGCGAGACTGGAATTACCACCACTCGCCCACAAACCGCTGAAGAAATTGCAGCAGCCGAGGCAGCAGCCGCACAAGCCGCCGCTGACAAGGCAGCCGCTGATGCAGCAGAGAAGGCTAAGGCAGATGCAAAAGCAGCGGCAATCGCCAAGCTCACCGCTCTCGGCTTAACCGCCGACGAAGTGGCAGCGCTGACAGCGTAAATGGATCCAGAGGATACTGTTGTTCTGTACGACACAGAGGACAAAATCCGCAAGGTTGAAGAATTAAGTATTTGGTTTGGATAGGCCGCCTTCGGGCGGCCTTTACGATTAGGGAGAGTAAGTGGCACTAGACGGTTTTCGGCACATTGCAGAACGCCCTGCGGATCCTATTGGTCAACCAAGTACGGCGGGCAACACCTTTGTCAATACATCCAACAACTTTGACTGCGCCATTGCTGGCCTGCCATTCTTTTTTGGCATTAACGACAAGTACCCTTACAAGCGCGAAACTGCGCAGTACCGTAAGCAACAGGTCGATATGCAGAAAGAGCCTGGTGAGCAGACACTCACTGGCTGGTGGCTACGCGCTCAGTCTAGCTTCCATTATGGCGCTGGTATTCGCTACGAAGAGCCAGTTGAAGGCGACACGGTTAACCTGCGCTTTAACAAATCTGCTGGCGTAGAAGTATTTAACACTGGTCGCGTTGACCTGCTCCCTGATGTTGACCTGCTGTATTCCAGCAGCGGCACCAACATTATGATGGAAGGTGGCAACGATGGCACCAATGACTTTTCTCTTATTGCTGATGGCTCATCGGTCTACAAGGTAACACAAGGCTCTGCCCCTACCTCTGTTACATGGGGTGGCTCTAGCGCAATCTTTGACATTGCCCACGATGGAACCTATTACTATGTTGCTAACGCTACAGGTATTTACAAAGGCCCGCTGACTCTCAGCACCAGTGGCACATTAGTCTTTACTCACCCAACTGCCAACACTGGCACTGTTACCAACGTGAAAATGAACTGGGTCAAGCAGCGTCTTATCGCTGGCGTAAATAACTACCTCTTTGAGATTACCCCCATCACCAGCTACACCGTCACTGGCACAGTGCTTGGACCATACAGCAACGCCAGCATGTCTTATACAGGCAACGTAGCTGTCATTACTACCTCTGGCGTACACAATTTCACCACTGGATCATTGGTTACCGTCTCATCCGTTGGCTCTCCTTACAACGGCACATGGGAAGTACTAGATGTTCCTACCCCTTACCAGGTAGCGCTAAATATCCAGAACGCCAACGTGGCTCCGAACAACTCAGCCACTGGCTCTATCGTTCTTTCTACAAACAACACAACCCCCATCTACGCTCACACTAATGCCAAGTGGGTATGGACTGGCGTATGCGAAGGCCCTAACGCCATCTATGTCAGCGGCTATGTTGGTGATGTGTCTAGCGTGTATCGTCTTTCCCTTGATACAACAGGCGCAGTGCCATTGCTCAACAAGGCACTGACTGCTGCTGACATGCCACGTGGCGAGATTATCCTTAGCCTTGGTTCGTATGTTGGCAAGTACATGGTCTTTGGAACTAACCGTGGTGTGCGTGTAGGAACTATCGACACGTCAGGCTTTGTCTCTTCTGGTTATGTTACCTATGGCCCAATGACTGTTATTACCCAGGGCTATGATCCAGCTACTGCTAGCTACCTCACCCCATCGGGAACTGACGGCTGGGTGAACTATGTTGCCTTTAATGACCGCTTTGCCTATTGCACCGTTAGCAACTATATCGACAACGGAGATGGCACTAAGTCTTCTGGCCTAGTCAAGCTTGACCTTGGCAAAGAAATTGCTGCTAACCAAGTGGCTTACGCCACCAACCTTCGTGCGCCTGCTGGCGTTACAGGAACTGCGCAGGATGTTGCCGTCTATGGCAAGTCCAACCGCATGATGTTTAGCATCCAGGGCAAGGGTGTATATATTCAGACAGACCCAACCAACTCCAATTCATCGGGTCAGCTTGTCTCCAGTGGCTATATCCAGACTGGTCAGATTCGCTACCTTACCTTGGAAGACAAGCACTTCAAGCTCATTAAGGCTCGTATCACCACGCCTGTTACTGGCAAGGTTAAAGTCTCTAGCGTTGACCCAACACTTTATGTCAACGACCTTTTAACTATCGACGAAAACTACGATCTAACTCAAGACATTACCACTGGTATTGACGTGCCCCTTGAGTCACTTGGCTTTAGGTTCACGCTCTATCGCACCAGCGATGGCTTACATGGCAGCACACTCAATGGCTATCAGCTCAAGGCCGTACCTGCTGTACGTCGTGAGCGTTCTATCAACGTTCCCGTTCTTGTCTATGACTTTGAGCAGGACCGTTACAACATGGCCCTTGGCTATGAAGGCTATGCAGCCGAAAGATTGTTCGCCCTGGAAAACATTGAGTCAAATGGAGACGTAGTTGTTCTGCAAGATTTTACAACAAACGAAACGGTCCAGGGAGTTATCGACTCACTCTCCTTTGTTCGCATGTCACCACCTGACCGTCGCTTCAAAGGATTTGGCGGTATTTGCTACATCCAATTCCGTACCACTAACCTCTAAAAGCTAGGCCAGGAATGACTACCAAAGTGGATATAACCACCATCCTTTACAACACTGTCTTTACCGTTGGCGCTACTGCCACAGGTATTTGGTACATCTTCAAGCATGGCGTTCAGAATGTCATCAAGGACATGGACAAGGACAGCAAAGAGGATATTAAAGTTATCAAGCATGAAGTTTTGCCCAACTCTGGCGGATCATTAAACGATGCTATCAACAAGCGCGTCATCCCCATGATTGAGACTTTGGTAGAGAAGCAACAGAATATAGCGGTAGACCTGGGCACACTCAATGGCAAGTTTGAGCAGCATATTCGGGAGCATAATGATTAATCTTTTTAAGAAGAAATACATCCACGAAGCTACTGGCGATGTGCTGACCTTCTCTGAACAGATTAGCTGGAAGATCCAGGGCATTATTCGCAACTGGTTCTTCGTCATCCTTTGGACTGGCGTTACTTTTGTCTGGTGGTGGCAACCTACCTGGTTCACCGATACTCACGCTTACATTAAGTGGATGAACCTAGCCTCATGGCTAGCAGTTACTGTAGAACTTATCATCGGTATTGCCATGATTGGCCAGACCAAGCGCGATGCAATGATTATCCGCCACATCTTGAAGTTAGAGAAGCAGGAGATTGAGCATCTCCAAGACCTATTGGAGAACGATGACAAGCTATGAGCCACGCATAGGCGACTATGGCGTAGTCCGCACTGGCGGTTTTTTCGGCAAGCTCATTCGGTTAGGAACAATATCTCGTTGGAACCATGCGTTTATCTATGTTGGTAATGGCAAGATTGTGGAAGCTAATCCCACTGGCGTTGCTCTTAGCAACCTTAGCGATTACCCATTGGTTGCATGGAACCAGCACGAAGAGCTGTCTGCGGAACAACGCAACGCGATTGTTTATCATGCCAACCTGGCAATCGGACGGCCATACAATTTTGGCATTATCTTCATGCTTGCGTTTCGTGCGTTAGGCGTAAAAATTTTTCCCAAGAAGTTTCTCCACTACCTTGCAAATCATGCTGGGTACATCTGCTCCGAACTTGTAGCAGAGTGCTACCAGAAGGCTGGCTTTCCAGTCTGCGCTAACCCAGATGTATGCAACCCAGGAGACTTAGCAGAGAGGTTGATATGGCAGTAACGTATCCGTTTATTCAAGCACGTAACTACACCAAAGGTCGTGCTGGTCATACCCCACGCCTGATCGTTATTCACACCATGGAAACGCCAGAAACAGAAGGCCGTGCCAAACAAGTAGCCGCATGGTTTGCAGGCACTACAGCACCACAAGCCTCTGCCCACTATATGTGTGACGACAAGCAGGTTATCCAGTCTGTTTTAGAGACAGATACGGCATGGGCTGTCGATGATTATGCTCTAAACCAAGAGTCTATTTCTATTGAGCATGCAGGCTTTGCGGCTCAAACTCCAGCCCAATGGGGCGATGGCTATAGCATTGCAGAACTACACGTTTCTGCGGCCCTAGCGGCCGATATAGCCCGTCGTAACCACATCCCCCTAGTAAAGCTATCACCAGAGGATGTACTGGCTGGTAAAGCGGGTTTTTGCGGACATAACGACATTACCCTTGCCAAAAAAATAGCTGGCGGACACAGTGATCCAGGCGCAAACTTCCCATGGGATGCGTACTTAAAAGCCGTAGCTATGGTACCGTAGTAGGGCTGGGACAATCCAGCTTCTCACTATAGGAGACAGCATGAAATTCAATAAAGCTATCGTAGAACATTACCTCGCAGCGCTTCTCGTTGCTGGAGTATCTATCTGGCAGACTGGTAACCATCACCTCAAGGCTGTAGCCTGGGCTGCTGTTGTAGCAGTTCTCGGACCTGTCGCCGTTGGTGCATATAACCATTTCAAGACAGCCGCTAAGTAATATCGCGCTTGAACCGTCCCTGTGTAATCCGCAAGGATAGGCCAAACGGCTAGCGTGTAGAAAATGCCCCTCGCTTAACAGCGGGGGGTTATTTTTTTATGCCATTTTACAGAATTATCAGTTGATTATTATATATATTATATATTATATATAGGCGCTGGAAGCGCCGTATCTATTTATGTAATTCGCTACGCTCATAGTATAACCATAGGAAATTTTTTCCGTCAATTTGTATCCTCATAGGGCGTGTCGCCTTGCAGGCATGGGGGAATGTCGGTCGCGGGTGCTACACTTCAGCCATGAATAAATCAGATACGCCCCTCATTGGGCACCGTTCGTTTAGCTCGTTCACCTCATGGCTGCGCTGCGGCAAAGCCTGGCAACTAGAACGCGGTCAAGCTATCCAAGGCGATCCTGCCTGGTGGTTTGTCGGCGGCTCTGCGTTCCACGAAGCAGTGGAGAAGTACCTACTAGCTACGTTGGAAAACAATGGCGAAGAAAGAGCCTGAGCCAATTAAGAACCTTGTCGTCGTTCATGGCGAGAAGGCTGACTACACCAGCTTAGGACCTATCCGTGTCTGCCCATGCGGGTCTGACACATGGCACCTCAAAGTCAAGTTCCATGACGACAACACCATTGGCATGTACTTTACAGATATGCAATGTGTGTTATGCTCCAGCCTCGCACAAGCGCCCTATCCAGAACGGGGAGAGTAATGATTAGAACATGGTACGGCAGTTTTATGTACAAGCTTAGCGTCTGGGCAATGGCTCAGTCTATGAAAACAGTTGACTCAGTAGAACTACAATGGGATGGATGGATCGAAGACGATGAGTGCTAGACGAGCAAAGGTAATTAGCCAGGAAGCTTTCCAGAAAGCTTTTGTCGAAACAGAAATTGTCATGCGCAAAGAGCTTGCTCGTCGCATTATGATTGCGTTCAACGATAACGTTGAAGATACATCCGAGAAGGCACAGGGCCGTCGTGATGGCTTGCTAGAAGCAAAGAAAATTATTCTCGGAGAAGAAGTGCCCAGTGAGTCTTGATCTAAAAGCCCTATGGGATACAGCGTTCCTTGACCAGATTGGTGATGTAGAACGCAAGACTGGCACTAACCCAAACGACTGGCGCACTGGTGGTCGCAAGACTGTAGCCAATCCCAACAAGGAAGATAAAGCTTGGTGGGACGAGAACGGCTACAAGATGCTTCAGGATTTTGTATCGTCTTTTGTGAACAACAAGTGGAAGATTTGGATTGCACCTGACGGTAAGCCAGGGGTAGAACTTCCTTTTGAAGTTGCCTTTGGCGATGTAAAGATTAAAGGCTTTGCCGATATGGTGTTAGAGAACTTCGATGGCTCACTCACTGTCGTGGATCTAAAGACTGGCTCCAGCACACCTGACTCATCCTTGCAGCTTGGCGTGTACGCGTCCTGCATTGAGATGCTCTATGGTGTACGCCCACTCTACGGTGCATACTATGACGCACGTGGCGCATGCTTGGAACCATCGGCAGGTATTGAGCGCTGGACCATTCCTGTATTAACGGAGATGTTTGCCCAGTTTGAACGCGGCTTACAGGCAGAAATTTTTTTACCCAATGTCGGCATGTCGTGTCGCACATGTGGCGTAAAGGACTATTGTTACGCCGTCGGTGGCCCATTGGCCAAAGATTTTGACCCACTAGCTAAAGCAAAATAAGGAGAAAGAATATGGCAGCACAAAATAACACCAAGTTCCAGGTCAACTTTAAGTTGGCTGACGGAACGCTTATCAACATCTACGCTGACGATGCGGCTGAACTGGATGCAGCGCTGGCAAACATTCAAGACTCTGCTGCGCAAATCGCAGCAGTCTCTGGCTCATTGGCTAATGCCAATGGTGTACGCAATGCAGTCGTTGGCTTGAACGCTACACCAGTAGCATCAGACGAGCCAGTGTGGGCAGCTAAGTCTGCACCAGCACCAGTGGCAGCAGCACCTGCTCAGCCGCAGATTGCAGGATCAACACCAACCTGCGTTCACGGACCAATGAAGTTCGTGCAGGGTGGCGTGTCATCTAAGACAGGAAAGCCATACAACGCTTTCTACTCTTGCACCAGCCCTGACCGCGCCAACCAGTGCCGTACTAAGTCTGCATAGTTAATGCTATCGCTGTCGCAAGCAGCGGCTAAGTCAACCAATGACCATGCTATCTTGCCTGACCTATTCCCAACGCTTCAGAACGAAGGGATTAGGTTCAGGCGGGGGCAGTTGACAATGATTGCTGGCGCTCCTAACGCTGGTAAGTCATTGTTGGCATTGCACTTTGCCGTTCACATGAAAGTACCAACGCTGTATATCAGCGCTGATACTGATGCTTACACGACTGCGATTCGCGCTGCCGCTATGATTAGCGGTCACAGAGTATCAACGGTGGAAGAAGGCTTTGCCACTGAAGAAGGCACTCAGTTTTATTCGGATCAACTGGATAGCATTAGCCACCTTCAGTTTGATTTTGCACCGTCACCTACTCTGGACGAAATTTATCTAGCCATTGACGCGTATGCTGAGGCATACGGTGAGTATCCCCACCTGCTCATAGTGGACAATGCCATGAACGTTGTGTCTATGCACGAAAACGAATGGTCTGGTCTGCGTGAGATAGCCAAGGCAATGCACCACATTGCTAGAGAGACAGAGGCAGCGGTATTCCTGCTACACCACACCAGCGAAGGTGAGGGTCAGGCAGATATGCCACCGAGTCGCAAGTCCATTCAAGGTAAAATCTCTCAGCTGCCTGAAATGATTATTACCGTAGCCCTTCTGCCTTATACAGGTGAGTTTAGAATTGCGGCTGTTAAGAACCGCTTTGCTAAGAACAGCGCCAGTGGCGCTCAGTATGTATCCCTATGGACAGATGCTTCCCGCATGCTTGTATATAACTACAGATCAACAGAGCAGATTGGGTACGCGTATGGCCAGTAAAGAAGATTACTTTGTCACCGCAGAACATATTGTCCTAGTGGACAACACCCCAGAGGAAATGTCATTGGCGCGTCGTTTCCTTATGAAGCACAACGCTTCCGACCTATGTGAGATACTTGGGCTATGAAGCAATCAGATGCTATTAGGTTTGAAATTTTGCACATGTGCAAATGCGATGACTGCCTCAATGCAAAGCTTGATAAATTCAAGGAAGCTGTAGAGAAGGAGACAAAATGAAACAGAAGGCAAGCCCAGAAAATCCTTGGGATATTTACTGGCAGAAGGCAGCGCAGCGAGATAAGGTAGCTCCGTTTATTCTTCCGCTGGCGCTTGTTTGGTTTATCTTTATTATTGTTCTTTCGATTCATTTAACCAACGAGCATAATAAAAACTCTAAGCCTCAACATGGCGTTGTTAATCTTCAAAATGGCGTAACTGAATTTTGCAATAACGGTACCATGATTTACAAAACCGACAACGCCATAACCACCGAACCTAATAGTGCCGACTGCTAATGAGTACATACGGTAAGCGCAAAGGCTCCGCCTTTGAGACAGATGTTCTTCGGTGGTTTAGGGGAAGACTACCGAAGGCAATCACGGAAAGGCTTGCCAGGGCAGGCGCTAATGACGAGGGTGACCTTGTTCTTATCGTCGCTGGTAAGCCCTACGTGTTTGAGTTAAAGGCAACGGCTAAGATGGATCTTCCCCAGTTCTGGCGTGAGGCTACGGTTGAAGCGCAGAATTATGCAAAGGCTAGAGGACTAGAAGATGTGCCACCATCCTATGTCATCGTCAAGCGCCGCATGGCAGGCATTGACCAAGCATGGGTAGTGCAGACCCTGGAACAGTGGGCGAAGATACATGATTGATTATGGTGAAAGATTAGCCTTTGATAAAGGCTGGAACCATGGCGTTAAAGCTGGTCGTTCTTTGAGTCAGAAGTACGTTAAAGAACTTATCATTCATTTCCTGCGCAGGGATGGTTACATCGAAGCAGCCGAACATATAAGAAAAAACTATGACGAGCAAGCCTGACCTTGCAGCAGTGCTTGAGTCTTACGGTGTATCAGTATCGGATCGTTATGGATGGGTGCCATGCAAGTGCGTGGTACATGATGACAGCCACGCAAGCGCGGCTTACAACTTAGATGAGCAGAAGTACAACTGTCTAGTGTGCCAACTGCTCGGAGACGTGTATGATTTGGTCGCACGTAAAGAGAACTTAAAGGAGTTTGGTGATGTTAAACGCAGAGCAGAGAGCCTTGCTAACGGAAGCAGCGCAACGGTACGCACACAACATAAACGATCAGGCATTGGCTTACCTTCAAGCGCGGGGAATAACTCCAGAGGTGGCAAGTACCTTCCAGCTTGGAAGCGTCGTGGAGCCTAGCGCTGGACATGAGATGGCTGTCGGCATGCTTAGCATCCCTTACCGTACTCCTGCTGGTGTGGTCGGCATTAAGTTCCGACGACTAGATGACGGTACGCCCAAGTATCTATGGCCCACTGGGCAGAAGATAGGACTATTCAATGTCATGGATTTACACCAAAGGTCAGAGACAATCGCAATCTGCGAGGGTGAGCTTGACACGGTTGTGCTTAGTGGTCTTGTCGGCATACCTGCTGTTGGGGTTGCTGGCGTTTCTCAGTGGAAGCAGCACTTTCCAAAGCTATTTGAGTCGTATAAAAGAATACTTATATTCGCTGATAACGACATAAAGGAAGATGGTCGCAACCCTGGTCAGGAGCTAGCCAAGCGTATCAAGGAAGATTTAAATACAGCCACCGTAGTTCACCTGCCAGGCAATCAGGACGTGAATGATTTGTACCTAGCCAATGGCGTGGACTGGTTCTTTGAACGGATTGCTGCGTGAACGTTATTTACAATGAAAATTGTTTGGACACGATGGCTCGTATGGAAGATAATTTTATTGACTTAACTTTAACCTCACCGCCGTACGACGATTTGCGCGAATACAATGGTTATTCGTTTGACTTTGAGGCTATAGCCAATGAGTTATACCGTGTAACCAAAACAGACGGGGTAGTTGTTTGGGTAGTAGGAGACGCTACTCACAAAGGTTCCGAGACTGGCAGTAGCTTTAAGCAAGCATTGTACTTTAAGTCTATTGGTTTTAAGTTACACGACACGATGATATATGAAAAAAATAGCCCCGCTTATCCTGCTCGGGCTGACAGTAATCGCTATACCCAAATCTTTGAATACATGTTTATCTTTGCCAAGGGCAAAGTTATCAATCAACTTATCTGCGATAAGCCAAATAAATGGGCTGGACATAAAGATTTTTCAGGCAAACTTAAAAATCCCGTTCCTGATTTTTCACCACGCAACAATATCTGGAAATACACCACATCTTTTAATGGCGTAAAGCATCCAGCCCCCTTTCCAGAACAGCTGGCAGAAGACCATATCCTTTCATGGAGCAGGGGGGGGGGCATAGTGTATGATCCATTCATGGGCAGTGGCACTACGGCCAAGATGGCAAAGCTTCATAATCGTACCTATATTGGCAGCGAAATTAGCAAAGAGTATTGCGACATAGCAGAAGCGAGGCTTAAAACATGACAACTCTTGCAGGGGTACAGGGCAACGGCTGGTCTGTCATTGGTGCTGACAGCCGCGTCATTGACGACGGCGCTATAGTAGACCTGCCCAAAAATGCTGGAAAAATTTTTAGAAAAAGTGGGTACATCCTGGCTGTCGCTGGTGACTTTCGTACAGCGCAGATTATGCAACACTCTTTTGCGTTTCCTAAGCCGCCTACCGATGGCAGCATTGACGCGCTAGATAAGTTCTTTACTACCGAACTAATCCCCGTATGGAAAGCTGAATACGAGGACATTGGCTACACGCCAGACAAAGATATAGGCAACACTATTCTCGTCTCGCTTAGCTCTACTATCTATGCCATTGGTGATGACTGGACATGGGCTAGAGACAAGCGCAACATCTATGCTGCTGGCTCTGGCGCTGCCTATGCCATAGGCGCTCTCTCTGCATACGGCGTACCTAAGACCGCTGACGAAGCAGTGGCGCAGATTAAAGCCGCTATCAAGATAGCCAGCCAGTACGATCACAATACTTCCGAGCCTGCGATTATTTACAGCCAAGAGTCGTGAAAGAATTTATCGGCGGTCCGCTTGACGGCGGACGAGTATCGCTAGCCTTCTGGGTCTTAGACCAAATCGAATCGCCCATCTCATATGATGATACTTCTATCACATATGTGTGCTATGATTTAGATCCTAATACAGATAATTATATATACAAAGGTGAGAAGACCATGAAAAGGGGTAGGTTGAATGACCGAGAAAATCCAGCTAGTTGAAGAACCAGTAGATGATTTTAGCGTGAACATGTGGGCCATCTTCGATGGCGCTGGCAACCTGCTTCTCAAGAAGCACCACGATTACGGTCCTAAGAATATCTCTCAGTCACCTGGCGGTCCACTCAACGGACTGCGTGTGCGCATGTGGGATAAGTTTGCTCGTATCAACAACCTTGTCGATACAGGCAAAGATGCAAAGAACGAATCGCTACGCGATAGCTTCCTAGATATGCTCAACTATAGCGCCATTGCTTTAATGGTGTTGGACGGGACTTGGCCTGAGTGAAAACTATAGTGGTCGTTAGCGACCTGCAAGCTCCATACCATGACGAGCAAGCCACCACGGCGCTCGCCAAGTTCATTAAGGCATACAAGCCAGATGAAGTAGTAAGCGTTGGAGATGAGATTGACTTTCCCCAAATCAGCCGATGGGAAGAAGGATCAGGCGGAGAGTGGAAGTATGACATTGGAAAGCACCGAGATATTACCGTCCGACTACTTGAGTCACTTAATATCAAGCATATCAGCAGGTCAAACCACAGTGACAGACTGTATAACAAGCTTAAATCTAAAGCCCCAGGATTGCTCGGCTTACCTGAGTTGGAGATTGAGAAGTTCCTCAAGCTTGACGACCTTGGAATTACATATCACCATCAACCCTACGAACTTGCGCCTAATTGGATACTTGTCCATGGAGATGAAGGCAACATCCAGCCTACTGCTGGAGCAACTGCACTTGGACTTGCAAAGAGAGCAGGCGTTAGTGTTGTCTGCGGACATACGCACCGAATGGGACTTACCCATTGGACGCAGAGTTGGGCTGGTAAAGGAAAAACTGTTTGGGGTTTGGAAGTTGGTCACCTTATGAACTTAAAGCATGCTCGTTATATCCGAGCAGGCTTGTTCACGTGGCAGCAAGGCTTTGCTATCCTGCATGTAGACGGTAAAACTGTTACCCCGCAGCTTGTGCCAATCATTAACAAATCTTTCACCGTGAATAAGAAAACATGGCGCTGGTAAAAGTTGGTCTGAGTGTTGGCGATGTAACCTACGCAACCATTGAGGCTGTTGAGCGTTACAACTTTAACCGTGACAACGGTGCAGAAATGTCCAAGGTCAGCAAGACATGGCCAGAGGCTATCGCCCGTGAGATTGGTGGCGTACTAGCAGAGCTAGCAGTTGCGCGCTGGATGGATAAGTTTCCTACCACGCTATTTAAGGACCGCAAGAAGGGTGACGTGGGTGGACATGAGGTTCGCTCTACTGCCTATGCCCATGGCAAGCTACTCTTTCAGAAGGACGACGCGCCCGATAGGCGCTACTTCTTTGTCACTATTGACGGTCACTATACCGCGCTGATTGTCGGCTGGCTATGGGGCTGGGAAGGCTTGCAAGACCAGTTCTGGGATACGAGCATGCCCGTTCCTTGCTACGCCGTACCGCAGAAGTTCTTACATGATCCAGAGGTATTAGATTGACCAACGAAACGTGGCTATATGAAGCACAAGATATTGCAAAGACTGTTGCGCGGCAGGTACACAAGAAATACCACACTTACTTTGATGTTGCGGATGTTAGACAAGAGTGCCTGGTCTGGGTCTTACGCCGTGAGAACAAGGTCAAGGAATGGCTTGATCATCCGCAAGATACTGAAGATTACCGCACTGGTGTTAAGTATCTGGCCAAAACTTTGCAACGCCATGCTGATAAGTATTGCCGACGAGCTAAAGCGCAAGCGGCGGGATACGAATTAAGAGACGAAGCGTTCTATTCTGCTGAGGTTCTTGGCGAGTTGCTTCCCTTTGTCTGGTCAGACAGTGTTCCTACGCAGGATCCAACCAAGGCTAAGGTCAGTGGTGGTGGTAACCCTAGCGAGGGTGGCAACTACATTATCTCTATCTTCGATGTGCGCAAGGCGCTTGCCAAGCTAGAGCCAGATGACCAGTTGATATTGCAGATGAAGTTCCAGGAGCAGTTGAGCTTTGAGGATATTGCAGAGTCGTTGCATATCTCTCGCTCATCTTCTGAGCGTAGAATTAAAAGCGCGCTAAAGCGCTTGATTAAAGAGCTAGGCGGACAGGATCCATGGGAGAGGAAGAGTAGTGCCGAAGTATGATTACCGTTGCAGTATCTGCAACATTGAAACAGAAGTAGAAGGCTCTATCCATGATGACATTGCAGCGCCATTGTGCTGCGGTATTCCTATGTCCAAGGTCTTTGGCGTAGTGCCTATTAAGTTCAACGCTGGTGGTTTTTACTCCACTGATAATCCCAAGCGATAGCACAAACCCCACCAGGAAAGGCTCTGGCGGGGCTATGCTGCTCATTCGCTAGACGGTTGAGCTACCGCGACTAAGGAAGGTTCTCCCCCTAGCTTGACGGAATACTTGGATCGCGTACTGTCGCAACTATACCATACGAGCTGTCGTCTATCTTACCACAATGCTTGGCATAGTCTTTATGCAGTTGGTTGAGTGTGTTGTATGGGCCAATGGCGATAGCTACCTTGATAGACGGATGTACCACGACAGCCATGTAGGCTGTACGGGCAGCAGTAATCTGCTCTACTAACTCCCACACCTTAACAGCCATATCCTCGCTGCTATCTGCGTCTGTTTCCAGTAGCGCAGCCATCTTTTTAATCTCACTTGGCTTAGCTTTCATATCAGGTTAGCCCAGCTGCTGTTGTTTCGCCCGTGGTTGTCATCCAGCATTGGCTTGCCACATTCGGGGCAATCCCAGCTATTCCACTCTTCGCCCACCCACACCATTACGTCCTTAAACTCTTTCTCGCACCATGTGCAGAAAACATCCAGCTCTGTTTGATAATGAGAATCGCTCATGCCAAATCCTTCTTTCTTTCGTCCTCAATCTGTTGTCTAAGAATACTCTCAAACTCCTGCATAAGTTGCCAATACTCTGAGTAAGTTTCGCGTCCGTGCATAATCTCTAGCACTATAGCTTGCTTTTCTGCTTCCCAATGTGGCTCAATAAATTGTTCGGTATTCATGCCAACCCCTTTGCGTATCGGTTGAGGCAATAGCTGCACTCGCTGACTAAATACTCATTGTTCTCAATGGTTTTTTTCCAGACTTTACATGGAAATAATTTACAAACAAGTTTCATTACCAACCCCCTAGACAGTCGTTTGAGTGTGTATGTATGGAGTATTGCAATAGGTATGCGCCCTTGGTTGGTGCGAATAGTTCAGTGCCACACGCACCGCATGATCCGTACCACTCCTGCGCCATAAAATCGTATGTCATTATCGTGCCTTTCTACGAATACGTTTGCGTTCTGCTTCGGTAGTTCCACCCCACCAACCAAGCTGGCTATACTTTACAGCATAGTCCAGACACTCTATCTTCACGGGGCAAGCAGCGCAGATACGAGTCAGGTTCTTAGTGTCCCGATCGTCGCCTTGGCCTTCGCCGCTGGTAAAGAATAGGTCAGTATCTATGCCAACGCAATTAGCTTGGTCTTTCCATAGCTCATCCGCTGGGTCGATGGCAGGATAATATAGCTCATCCATCAGTACCACCCCTTGCGTATCTCATGGCGTAGCGCGAGACATGAATCGTTATTCCAGTGCAGCTTGATATACAACAAGCCCCAACGAATCTGGGTCTGGTAGTTCACCTTGTAATCGCTGCCCATCTGCGCCATCTTCTCTGCTGGTAGCGCTTGCGCAATGCCGATAGCTCTGCCCTGGGTTGTCTTGTCACCGACAGCGTTCACGCGCCAATTACTTTCCATGGTCCATAGACGATTTAGGCAGGCCCACTGCTTAGCGGTTCCACCCTGTCGCTTGTAAAGGGTCTTAGCGTAGCTCTTAGGGCTTGCTATACGCTCTGCCACGGGCTTGACGGAAAAACTAATCCAGCTCATAACGACAAGGACAATAAGGGGAGAAATGCAGAGAAACTTTCTGCGGGTGCATACCCTGGCGTTGGTGCGGGGAGTGGTGGACATACTAAGCCTTTCTGTTCTGCGAATTTGCGTAGCTTTGATTGCCAGATAAAACCAAGATCCATGGTCTTTTCATATGGCGCTACGGTGTGGCGTTCATAGGGGAAAGTTCCGCCCCATATGCCATGCTCATCGCGGTTATCTATGGCTGCCTGAAGGCAGGTCTGTTGGATAGGGCACGTGTTACAGATAGCTAATGCCAGGATAGTTGTGTCAATAATGTCCTGCGACTTTGGCTTTGGCTTTTCTCCCACGTTCACGCGGATAGCCTCTGGGAACCATATATCGCCGTCCATATCCCGACATGCTGCGGGTAGGTCGTAGTTAAATATCACTCGTCGCTCTCCCGCGACGATAGGGCAAACTCCAGGGCAACGCCTGCGAGTGTAGCTACAAAGGCCAGAATAACGACAATCATTTGTCGCTCATTTGCTTTACGGCGCGGATAATGATCTGAATCTCCGCTGAATCACGTTCTAATAGATTTACAATGTCCAAGCGGTCTGCCAAAACGCCTAACACCTCGGCAATGGCTAGGTTCCAACCTTCAGTAAAACCTTCCGAGTGTGCATGCGTGTATTCGTTCGCCTTTTTGGCTTGTTCGATTAATTGATCCGACATGATATAACCTTTCTGTCGCTGAGCTACGGCGATATGCCGTTGCCAATACGCCTCGGTCGGCGTACATGGATGAGATTATGAAATAACCCCCGACATGTCAAGCACGCCGAGGGTTATTTATTGCGGGTTACTTGTCCTGACAATGGCACCGATCCTTCAGTGGTCGCAGACAGTCTCCGCACAGTGGCTCGGTCATGCGCTCACCTGCTCGGCATAAGCTAGCGCGGTCAGTACCTGCACGGCGCTCTCGTGGAAGTGTTGCTCGGCCAAATAACCCTCGCGGTCGTAGAGGCTAGCCTCGCTCTTGTGCCAGCGTATAAGGTCGGATAGGGTCACGATAACACCCCCGTCTTCTCCACCGAGACAGACTCATACAGTGGAATAGTTAGCCCGTTATGATCGGCTACGGTAAGCGCCCAATCGATAATCGGCACGTCTCCTATCTCGTTGTCGTGTTCGTGGTAGCACAAGATATTAATAACCCACTGGCTACCATAAAATTTCACTTCATATTCGTACTCGGTCATAGTTCAGCCTCTTTTCGTGAGATAAGGGTAAATTGTCCCCCGCATGAGCAGGCGATAATCGGCGCTCGCGTGGTGATATGGGTCGCGAGTGAGTCGCAATCGGGGCACACCATTTCATAGGAGATAAACGGCGCAAGGTCGCAGGCGTGGCTAGTGGATCGATCGTACTGTCCGCACGCCCCGCACAAGTTCGCGACGGCGTGAAGAGAACAATAAATATCCCCGTCATCTTCTGTAAAGTAGTCGCGATCCGAATCTGACCAATCACATTCGGCGCATATATAGAGCGCGTTCACTCTTCAGCCTCGCAACATGACGGCGTATTGTATCCCCCGCACGATAGGCACGGGTCATCGAGTGCGGTAACGTCCCAATCTTCCCAATTATATTTAGCGCCTACGGGGGCAAGGTAGGAGACTAAATCAACCCCGCATAGGCACTTGCCTATTTTCGCGTGAGGGTAAGTTTCTACCCCGCCGTAGGGTGCGTGTGTGTGTTCGCTCATGCTTCCGCCCCTTCCAGCTCGCTAGCCTTGCTGTAGGCATAGGCTAAAATTCGATAGGCTAGACCTTGCATAGCTACGAATAAATAGTGAGAGTTAAGATCGGTCAAGGTCGGATTAACCTCGCCACCGAAAAATTCTTGCACCTCATCATCTAATTCAGGACGTGCCCATAGCGCGAGCGCCTGCACGCGCTTATTTATGGTGCTGTAGTAGTCTTCAACCTCGCTGTCGGCGAGATGAATAGAAGGATCGGTGACCGTGTCCTCGGTGTAGTCGTCCTCATCATTTAGCCAATCTTTAGCGCGCCATGCCATGTCGGCAATCTCGCCCACCCAATCCTTGCCCGCTACGTGGTCGGGCATTTCATCCCATAGCTCACCGAGTGAACCGTTAGTGAGATTTTCTTCTGTAATAGTGTCTAGTACTTTCTTAATCTCTTTACCTTGCATTTTTTCCTCTTTCTAGTCGTGAGAGTGCTTGATCTAAGACTCTCGCACCTTCCACGGCGCGAACCGTGGAAAGTACGTCAGCATTAGCCTAAAAATGCCTTGCCGTGCATGAGTACAGTAATCGCGATAGCGGGGGATAGGTAGAAGGCTATCCGAACCACTAGGCGGACATGATAATAGACGGGTGGGTGTTGTCGCTTCATGCGCTCACCTTAGCCTTTAACGATCCGCGACGTACGCGGGAGATTCGATACTGTCCGCCTTGCCAGACGGTCATGGTGACGGCGTAATCTTCCGCCTCTTGCTTAGAGTTAAACTCATATGGCATAACGCCCCGTCCGCGAATTTCGACGATATACACCACGATTAAGCTACCTCTCCACGATAGACAAGCTCGCCACGGTTGATAGCGTGGAATGTATCGTAATCGCCGTGTAGGCGTGTGCCATTCTTAAACTGAATGGTGCATAGGCGGATCTTTCCGCTATAGCTTGTGCTTATTGAGCTAATCTTGCTCATATCCAATTTAACGGGATTTTTCACCACTTTATAGTCTCCTTCTAGTCTGTCGGCTTGTGCCGATAGCCGAATTATGCGCCTACCGTGTAGGCGTGTCAAGCCACCTTCACGCATATTTTGATAACAATTTGGTAACGAAACTCTCCCATTTTGCCAGATCCTCGGGGGTTGTCGGGGGCTATCTTGTGTCTGATTATCCCGTGGGTTGTGTGCAGGTTGTGTAGGGACAGTCATCCCACCAGCCCCGAAGCGCCCCCAATCAACTACCAATCGCCAGCCAATAGCCTTTATATACACAAGATAAGCCACCAATCGCGCACAATCCGAGCGCCTCAATCCTCGGTCTAAGTCTAAACTTACGGTGTAAATGTAGACAAAAACGCCCGCAAAGTCTAACTATCGACTCGGGGGATTTTAACAGTGAGTGTGACTATGTATTACTATCAACCAAACAATTTTTTCTAAATATAGGATCTGCGGGCCAATGTGACAAAAATCTTTTTTCTGAAAGTAGTATAAAATACTGACTTTAGATATTGTGATGTAATTCACAGAAATAAAAGCGGGACAAAACAAGTTTTTTGACCCTTAATATATATAGAGGGTTTTGTAAGCATGGAAAAAACCCGACAGCTAAAACGGGGGCTACGCCCCCTTAAATAAACCTATGGTAACCAAGCGGAGCTTGGGTATGTATAGATCATATATATGACCATAGGTATATCGTTTTCCACAGGCAGGGCTGCGCCCAGCCCCCTAAGTTATTTCCATAGGGATTACCATAGGGTCGGCATAGCCGCCCCGTCAGGTTACCAACCGTAGGTTGATGACCCATAGGCCGCGCGCTAGTCGCGGCGGGATATTTAGGGTAGGTGAGATGTATGGCTAAGCCATCGGCGAATAAGTACAAGATCGCGCCAGACTCAACTATCTCGGCCAGCCAGGCCAAGCAGGTCATCGTTGAGATGATTACCAAGGGCTACAGCATCGCAGATGCTGTTAAGGCTACAGGTAAGTCCATCAAGTCCTATGAGTACTACCGCGCCTCAGACGCGCAATTCAAAGAGGCGGTTGACCTAGCTCGCGCCGTCCAGCGCCGAGACGGCGTGATTAGCGACGAAGACGCGTCCATCAGCTTTGAGGACTTTCGGGCCAAGTACCTCAACTCCAAGACCTTTGACCACCAGCGCAACATTATCTCAATGTTGGAAGAAGGCAAGCCTGCGTGGGTTCACCCCAGCATGACCTATGAAGAGGGCTTTCCCAACTACGTCCTGGTGAACATGCCCCCTGAGCATGCCAAGTCGATGACTGTCTCTATCGACTACATCACCTACCGTATCTGTATAGATCCGAACATCCGTATCAAGATTGTTTCCAAGACCTTGACAATGGCTAAGGACTTTCTCTACGCTGTCAAGCAGCGCCTGACTCAACCAGCCTACGCTGAGTTGCAGCGTCGTTATGCTCCTGCCGATGGTTACAAAGAAGCGGCAGATAAGTGGACGCAGGATGCGATTTACCTAGAGCGCGACTCGGGTGAAAAAGACCCTACGCTACAAGCGCTGGGCATCGGCGGACAGATTTACGGTGCGCGTGCTGACTTGATTGTTCTGGACGACTGCGTGACCTTGGCTAACGCCAACGAATACGAAAAGCAGATTCGCTGGATACAACAGGAAGTTTTAACCCGTGTCGGTCCCACAGGCAAGATTCTTGTCGTGGGTACTCGCGTCGATCCGATTGACCTATATCGCGAGATGCGTAACCCTGACCGTTATCCAGATGGCACATCGCCATGGACATACTTGGCTATGCCAGCGGTTCTTGAATTTGCCGATGACCCAAAGGATTGGGTTACCCTATGGCCACGAAGCGACAAGCCGTGGTTAGGCGACGATGCGAATATCGGGCCAGACGGTTTGTATCCGCGCTGGGATGGACATAACCTACGCAAGCGTCGCGGTGTTCTTGACCCAAAGACATGGGCCATGGTCTACCAGCAGCAAGACGTGGAAAGCGAAGCAGTCTTTTCGGCTGAGTGTGTTCGCGGTTCCGTATCGGGCATGCGAGCCATTGGGCCTTTGCTACCAGGTGCGCCTGGTCACCCGCAACATTTAGGCAGCAGCTACACCATCTGCTCTATGGACCCAGCTATGTCGGGAGATACATTCTCCATCGCCTACTCAGGCGACAAGACGACAGGCAAGCGGTACATCCTAGAAGCATCACGCATGCCAGCTCCTACGCCCCAGCGTATTCGCGAGTTGATCTTTGAATGGACGGACAAGTATCGTCCATCGGTCTGGGTGATTGAGAAGAACGCATTTCAGTTGTTCCTCACCATGGACGAAGAGATTAACCGCTTCCTTGCTTCACGCGGAATACGCCTCGTTCAGCACTATACAGGTGCGAACAAGATGGACGCTGAGTTTGGTGTTGCCTCAATGGCACCACTGTTCGGCACCATGGACAAGCTTGGTGCGCACATAAAGAACAACCTTATAGATTTGCCACGGTCCGACAATGAAGGCATTAAGTCGCTCATAGAGCAGCTCATCACGTGGGCACCTGGCACTAAAAATAAGCAAGACGGCTGCATGGCCCTCTGGTTCGCGGAAACGCAGATGCGTGACTACATCAACCAGGCGGGTGCTTACGGCCACTCCTTTGTGAAAAATCCTTTTGCTACCAGATGGCAGAATGAAAATCGCAAGGTGATTAACCTAGAAGAATATCAACGACGACAAGAACAGCAAGCGGCTAACGGGGGGTACTTATAGTGCTAGAGATTGACGTAATCTCGGACAAGCTCAAAAAGCTTCGTGCGCATTACTACGCTCGCGATACTCGCTATGATGATCTGCTGGCTATCCGTCAGGGCAAGCTTGACCAGGTATTCCCTGGCATGTTCTCTGAGGACTATCCAAAGCCAATGATTGCTAACTTCATTGACGTTGCAGCTCGCGACGTTGCTGAAGTTATTGCGCCTCTTCCTGCCTTCAACTGCATGACGACTAATACCGTCTCGGATGCAGCCCGCCGTCGTGCCGACAAGCGCACCATGATTGCCGCTGGCTACCGCGACACATGCAACCTTCAGACCTTGATGTACTCAGGTGCTGACCGTTACTTGACTTTTGGTTTTCTTCCATTTTTGATTGAAGCTGACTACGAGAACAAGCGACCAATGATTCGCATTGACTCGCCTATTGGAGCATACCCAGAGTTTGACCGCTTTGGTAAGCTCATCTCCTACAGCAAGCGCTACATCAAGACAGTCCGTGAATTGATTAACGACTTTCCTGAACATGAGAATATCATCCGTGGTCAGTACGAGAACCGCAACTCTGAGCGCATGCTGGAGATGTATCGCTACCAAGATAAGGAACAGCTCGTCCTGTTCTTGCCAGAGCGTAACAACTTTGTTCTTTCAAAGGTTGCTAATGACCTTGGTGAAATTCCTGTCGCTATCGCGCTCCGTCCAGGTGTTGACTCAGACGAGCATCAGCGTGGACAGTTCGATGACATTATGTGGGTACAGGTTGCCCGTGCCCGCTTCGCGTCACTCTCGCTAGAAGCAGCGCAGAAGGCAGTACAGGCACCATTTGCTTTGCCATCAGATGTTAACGTTCTGGAGATTGGCCCAGATGCGACTATTCGCTCTGCCAACCCACAGCAGATTCGTCGTGTGGATCTAAACATCCCACCTGGCATTTTCCAAGAGAATGAAATTCTTGACCAAGAAATGCGCACTGGTTCACGTTATCCAGAAGGCCGCCTTGGTCAGCAGTCAGGTTCTATCGTCACTGGTCGTGGCGTACAGGCACTCATGGGTGGCTTTGATACTCAGGTCAAGACTGCGCAAGCTGTCTTTGCTGAGACATTTAAGGAAGTTATCCGTCTTTGCTTTATGATGGACGAGAAGCTCTTTGGTGATGCTACTAAGGAAGTACGCGGCATTAACGCTGGCGCTCCTTATGCCATTACCTACACTCCAAAGGAAGATATTAAGGGAGATTACTCCTGCGATGTGACCTACGGTTTGATGGCTGGTCTTGATCCAAACCGTGCATTGGTGTTCGGCTTGCAAGCCCGTGGCGATAAGCTTATCTCACGCGACTTTTTGCGTCGTCAAATGCCGTGGGAAATGAACGTCACCCAAGAAGAAGAGCGCGTTGAAGTAGAGGAATTACGCGACAGCCTGATGGCTGCCGTTGCTTCTTATGCTAATGCGCTTCCACAAATTGCCATGCAGGGTGGTGACCCATCCAAGGTCATTACAGCAATAGCAAAAGTTATTCAGGGCCGCCAGAACGGCAACCCTATTGAAGAAATTATCACTAAAGCATTTGCTCCAGAACCTGCACCTGCACCACAGCCAGGAGAAGAGCAAGCTCAGCCAGCACCAGGACAGCAACCTGGGCAACCACCAATGGGTATGCCTGCCCCACAACAAGGCCAAGGTGGCTCTGCTTTGCAATCTCTACTCGCTGGCCTATCATCTTCTGGATCGCCGCAGCTTGCTGCGTCATTATCCAGACGCTCACCAGCCTAACGTTACTGGCGAGATAACCAATCCCTATAGGAGAATAACAATGGCAACAAAATCAAAGCTCGGAGCATCTGTTCCAAAGCCAGCATTGCAAGGTGGACACGGTTCATCTGCTGCTGTTACACAAGGCGTAAAAATCCAGAAGAAGGCTGGCCCAGCAAAGACTGGCAAGTCTGACATTAAGTACAGCGTACAACCAGCAGGAACCAAAGGTTCAAGCAAGGGCGCTAAGTAAAAATTGGATAACGAAGACAGCGACGCGTTTTATGAACCGATTACATTCTGGGATGTAGTCGCTGTCTTTACCCATCTCATTAAGGATTTAGTCCTTAGCTTTACCAAGTTTTTTGATGTAATGGAGCAAGTGTTCTTACATCAAGCAAATGTCGTGGCTAGCCGCAGGGCTTTTCACGATGATGTTGTCCGTACCATTGAGACTATTACAGAGGGTGAGTAAATATGGCAGGCAAAGGCGGCTACCAAGCTCCAGCTAAACCAGCTATGCAATCTGGCCCAGGCTCATTAAGCCAACGCACCGATGGCGGACCTGCATCTAAGCAAGCAATGCGTTATGTATCTGGCATGCCTAATTACGGCGACGGTACAGACATGATGCAGATCCAAGGCGGTGCCCCGATGGCTGCTACGCCATCTCCACGCCCAACATCGCCATCTCAGATGGCTCAGGCGGCACAGCAACAGCAACAACCAGCGCAGCCACAACAACCACCAGTTGTTCCATTGACTGCCCCTACACAGCGCCCAAATGAGCCAGTCACTACTGGTGCAGCAACTGGAGCTGGTGCAGGACTATCTGCCATTGGTATTCAACCAGGACAGGTTATTACCCCTGGAGCATCTGCCAAGCAAGTTGTTCAATCAGCAGCTATGCATCCAGACGCTTCTCCAGCATTGCAGCGTTTAGCAACATTATTAGGAAAGTAGTTTATGTCACAAACTACACCGCTACCTTCATCTGGTGGATCCATTGATTTGGCCAACCAGATTGCTAATTCGTACCCTCGCGCAGACGCTAGCGTAAAAGCTGCCGCCATTGCTTCTGGCAACCCAACAACAGCTAACGCTCTTGGCGCAACTGATTCTGTTGCCCAGACCGCAAATGCTGTCAACACACACCTCAACACTTACAGTTCGCATGGATGGTTTAATAGCATCCTGACCGACGTAAAAGATGTTGCTGGTGCTGTCACTGGCTTTATCGGAAAAGCCCCCGTTATTGGAACTTTGGCAAACTGGGCTAGCAAGCCTTTGCAAGAAGTTCAAAAAGATTACAAGTTTATTCATAGCCTTTGGGCGGACCACGGCCCAGCAGCTGGTATTCTAGGAACGCTTGGCGTTATTGCTGGCGGAACGCTGGGAACAATACTTGGTCCAGAAGGAACAGTATTAGGAGCAACAGCAGCTGGCGCTCTTGAGCGCAACATCCTTGGTCGTGTTATTCCTAGCTTCAAAGATTCGCTCAATAAGTCCAACGACCCTAACTATAACGTTTCGTTTGGTCGCGATTTGGCTCATGGTCTTTCCAACATTCCAGGATTTGGCACGCTGGCAAACACAAATCAAGGATTTGGTCAGTTTGTTTCTGGTATTGCAGACGCTTCTTTTGACTTTAGCGCTGACCCAATCGCCAAGGTTGGCAAGATTTATGGCAAAGTAAAGAACGGATCGTACTTAGCTGAAGCTAAAAACCCAGATGGTTCCGTCATGCGTGACGAAAGCGGCTTGCCTATTGTTAAGGCAACTCTTCCTATTGCATCACGCGCACCTTCTGTTGAGTCTTTCCTCAAGAGCGTAGCGCCAAAGGTTAATTCTAGCGCTGACTTGATGGATGCTTACAACAATACTTTTAACTGGCAGTTCCGCGGTGCGGTTAAAGACATTGCTAGCATGGATAACCCCATCGATATTCAGGTTCGCTACAAAGAGTCGAATATCACCACGCCATTGGCCAACGCTTTAGCTGCAGCCAAGACTGAACCTGAAGTACTGAACGTGCTTGGCAAGTCTATGTACTCCAATGAGTTTGCACAAGCTGCCAAGCCAACTGGCGCATTGGTGCTGCCTACTCGCACACTGGGCAAGATTTTCTCTGACCGCTGGGGGGCTGAGCGTATTCGCTCCAGCACACAGGCAACGACTCTTAATGAGCAAAAGAACTTTCTTGTTCCTAAGCGCTCAACCGTCATGGTTCCAAAGATGGAACAGACGCTTGACGAAAACGGCAATGTGGTGCTTGACGAAGCTGGTAATCCAGTTATGCGTCAGCAGATTAACCAGTTTGGCATGCCTGTTCTGACAGCAGCCACCGATGCTAACGGCGAAGTTATCACAAAGATTAACACGCCAGTATGGATGGCTAAGAACGGTACAGAGCTAAAGAACAATGTGATGAACGCATTGGCAGCAAAGGTTCGCACCTTTACTGGCATGAAGGCTTTGTCCATGAACCAAGACTTGATGAAGCAGACTGGCGAAAAGATTGACTTTCGCGATCCTAATGCTGGCGTTACTGTCTATAACCTTTTGAATTATGCTATGCCTTCAGATGTGGCTAAAGAATACGCCGCTAAGGTAATGACCGCAGCTGATGATGGTGAGCGCAGAGCGCTTTTGCGTGGCGCTCAGGTAGAAGTACTCAAGGCGGCTGGCCTTCCTGACGAAGCTGGCATGCTCAACAAGATACTTTCACAAGTTCATCGCGCTACCTTTGGTGATGAAGTTACCAATGGCGTGTACGGCTTTCTTGACGGTAAGCCACTAGGCCATATGGTCGATGCTGACGGCAATGCCGTTAACGCTGCTCTTGACCCTTCACAGCGCTATCTTGGCTCAATGATGGATTTAAAGTCCATGCACCAAGCTATTCGTGCTACAAAAGCTTACGGCATTTTGTACAACCATGCGGATGACTTTTTCACGCACTATACCAACCGCATCTTTGCTCCGCTGACTCTGCTTTCAACAGGATTTGGTTTGCGCGTAGCTGGCGCAGAAGCGCTGCATCAGGTTATTCGTCGTGGTCTTGGTGACTACCTAAGAAACGTTGTTGCTTCATCGGCTGAAAAGTATCAAGGCGCGCACTTTAAGTCTGGCCCAGAGCTAGTCAAAACTACTGACGCTATTACTCAGGCGCTTACTCCAGAAGAACTTGCAGTCGCTGACAAGCCAAATGACATGGTAAATGAAAACGCTGTTACCAAGGAATTAGCAGAACGCGAAAAGGGCTTTAAGACTCTTGTGCAAGGAGCCATTAAAGCTTCTGGCTCAACAGCTAGCTACAACAGCGCTATCAAATCTGTCGTAGATTTGAAGGCAAAGGTTCATCCAGTGGGCTGGCTTGCTGATAAGTTTGCTTCTTCAAAGATTGCACCTTACTCAGTGCGTCAAAAGATTGATGACCTTGCTCGTCTGCATGCTTCAATAGGAAGCGAAGGCATACCAGCTGGCATTGCGGCAGACCACGGTGCTTCAGCGGAAGCTGCGGCTTTTGACAATGTGGATCAGTTCATTCAAGCTTTTGGCCGCAGCAAGCGTCCAGGAGAAGAACTTGCTGGCTTAAGCCAGACAGACCCACACTTTAAGCAGTACTGGGCACAGAACTTGCAGAAGGCTGCAAATAGTGAATTTCACCAGGACATTGCCGCGGACTTTTTGCGTCAGGCTAAGCTCAATCCAGGCTTAAAAGCTGACCAAATTTGGGCAAAGGTGCAAGAACTTCATACTGCGCGCATTGCAGATAAGACAACTTATCAAGAATATCGCACCAGCATGGATGGTCTAAGCCGTGCTACTCCAGAGTCTTTTGCGGCTGCTCAAATCCAACACATGCGTGGCATGGTTCAAGGCGCAGACGGCACTACACATACAGCATTTCTTCGCAATGTCGCCAATGGCAATAAGACATATGTAGAAGATATGAAGGACTTGAATAACGCTAGCTGGCCAGCAGTTGTGCTGGGCCGCAAGGCACGTCCGAGCCTTGACAACATTATGCAGAAAGTCCAAGATGTTGGCTTTCGCACTGCCGTAAATCCAGTCATGGATTTTCTCTCTCGCCAGCCATTGTTCGCACACTTCTACAGCCAAGCCTTGCGCGAAGCTGACACTATGAAGGCATTGGGATTGATTGATGAGGATGAGGCTGTTAGATTAGCTGCGCTTCGTGGTACAGAAAACATGCTGCCTACGATTCACAACCCTCAGTTGCGCTCTCAGTTTGCGGTATTGCACCGTAACCTTATGCCGTTCTACTTTGCACAAGAGCAGGCCCTCAAGCGTGTTGGTCGTTTGGTCACATCTAACCCACAGGCGTTTCGTGACTTTCAGATGATTAACCATGGCATAAATAACCCTGGTTTTGTACACACCGATGCTAATGGAAACAAGTACATTGTTTATCCTTTGCTTGGTGAAGTAGGAAACAATATGTTGCGCGGCCTTCAAGCCCTTGGCATTAACTCAATGTCTGGCTTGCCAGAGTCTGTTAGTGGAAATACCTCATCTTTGCTGACAGTTCTTCCTGACATAAAAATGCCAGGAACTGGCACATTTGCCAACATTGCTCTAGAGCAGCTGGCTAAGCGCTTCCCAGTATTTACTGCGCTATCCGATGCAGCCAGCGGTGGTTACCCACCAAAGACACTGACAGAGGCTATGTTCCCTAACGCTTCCATGCGTAACATCTGGGATAGCATGACCATGGATCAGAAGCAAACGAACGTTGCTAACTCCATCACTTCTGCTATTGCCGCTGGATATGCCAGTGGTCAAATTCCAGAAGATTTTGCAGCTCGCCCAGCTTTTGAGCAGCAGCAAATCATGGATAAGATTTATGCTAACGCAAAGTCAAACTTGATTATCAAGGGCGTTTTCTCGTTCTTCTTGCCATTGTCACCAAACGTGACAAACGATTACTACACCAAGAATTTGCAGTCATTCCGTTCAGAGTTTTTGAACATGCTCAAGCCAGTAGCTCAAGGCGGCTTGGGATTGACCATGCAGCAAGCTTTGCCAAAGTTCTTGGAAGAGCATGGCAGTAAAGCAGTTTCATATACAGTGTCTGCTACTAGCCAGGATACTGGCGGAGCAAATGTTCCATTGTCAGATACTACAATTTCTTGGCTGAAGAACAACACTGGACTTATCAATGACCCAGCTCTAGCAGCTGGAGCAGCTTACCTCATCCCGCAAAATACACAAGGCGGCAATGTAGCTAAGATTGAGAATGAATTGCTTGCAGAGCATCTTCGCTCAAAGCGCACTCCAAGCGATTTTATGAACGCTATTTACATCGCAAAGGGATGGGCTGATATTGGCGCAGACTATGCTGATTATCAGAAGTACATGGCCAATGCTCGCGCCACAAACAACACCTACGCTCTTGGCCAAGGTGCTGCAATGTGGAAGCAATTTACTGCAAACTATGGATTGCGTAACCCCATTTGGTTTAATGATTACTCAGGCACAACCCGCGTAGTCAATGCCAACTTGGCAATGGATGCTTTGCTCAAAATCCAAAAAGAAGGCAAAATGCCTAATGACCCACAATCACAGGGCATTAACGATTTGCTAAATAACTATAAAGATTTTAAGCCTCAGCTAGACGCAACCATTATCAATGGTAAGGCAACACCAATGCACTCGGCATTGCTAGACCAGTGGAATACCTACTTGGATCAAGTGTCTGCTCAAAACCCTAATCTTGTCAATGTTGTCAACGGAGTATTCAGGAAGGTGGTGGCTAAGCTCTAATGAGTGATACTACTAAAACCACTAGCACAACCAGTACAACGGGCAACACTGGTTCTACTCCAGCAATTAGCTGGAACGCCGCCGCAGCTGGGGCAGCAAGTACAAATCTTTATGCTAACATGAAGACTTATACTAATACCACCAGCACCACTCAAACCTCGCAACCAGACATTACTGCCGTTATCAACGCAACTATGCAGCAACTCGTTGGCCGTAACGCCACTGCTGCTGAGATTGCTCAGTACGGTCAAGAGCTTCTTGCAGCTGAAGCTGCCAACCCTGGCAGATTTAGCGAAACTACTAGCTATGGCCCAACTGGAAAACGCGCAGATATTACAGGTAGCCAGGTTAGCAGCGGAGTAGATGCAGCTTCCTTTATCTCCAACATTGTGCGTGGAACGGCAGAAGCTAGCCAATACAACATTATGAATACATACATGGGCGCATTGTCCAACTTGGCAGATTCGTACAAGGGAAGTTTCAATGGCTAATAAAACAGGTTTGCCAAAGGGCTACAGCATACAAACAAAGTTTGATTCGGATTATGGCCCATTTGCCACAGTCCAGGTTTTAATGAGTGGTGAGAACGAAATTGCCACCATTCGCGATGGCAAAGTCGTATCGTCATCCGACCCAAAAATTGCCGTTGGTTCTAGCCAAGATTCAGCTATTGCTTACATCAATTCTGCTAACCCTTCAAAGCCTGCAGCTAAAGCTGCACCAGCAACCCCTGATACTGGCGCTCAGCTAGATACTCTTAACGAGCAAATCAACAAGCTTGAAAGCACAAGAAATTACAACGCTGCAATTATGCAGTCTAGCCCAGTTGGCTCTTCTCGCTACAATACAGCTAAAGCTCAGTTTGATCAGGCCACATCTGATATGGCTCCGCTGCAAAAACAGCTTGATGACCTAAAGACAACAGAGACTGGCAAGGAAACTGCTGACCAGGCAAAGACCGCTGCTCAGCAAGCGCAAAGCGACCTTGCTGCACTGAATGAAAAAAAGCAGCGCGCTATTGACTTGGGCGGAGATGGCTCTCAATACGATAGCCAAATTCAAGCAGCTGAGGCAAAGGCTAAAACAACAGCTGCGGCTGCGGGAGTTAAGCCAACTACAACGCCTGGTGGAATAACCATCCCAGCTGGCGCTGCTGAAAGTCAAAACCAACAGCAAGCTGCGGCCGTGCCACAGCCAGCTGCCCCAAAATCATCTTCATCATCAAGCTCATCTAGCAGCTCTAGCAAAACAGATTCTGTACCAGCGGCTTATACACCTTTGACCGCAGCGGAACTTGCTAACCGACCAGTTGCAGGACCGCAAACTCCAGATGAGGCTGCTGCCGCAAAGTCTGCTTTTGTACAAACCCTTGGTCCTATCGGAGCATTGGCTCTTGCCACTCCATGGATGGCCGACATTATTCAGCAAGCCTATGATGGCAAGTGGTCAGCTACAAAATTTACAGATACTGTACAGAATTACGTTGACCCAAAAACTGGCGTAAAGCCATGGGACCAAATTGGTCAGTCTATTCGCGACAGCGAGCTTGCTTACTATGGTAACAAGCAGGCGTGGGGGCAACAGTACAACGACAAGCTTCAAATCCTTCAACAGTCAGCGACTGCTCAAGGATTGGATCCAGCAGTTTTTGGTACAGCATTGCCAACAGATGCTGCTGGAAACATTGACCCAGCTGCTATTGATGCTGCCTTCAAAGATACAAAAAGCGGCGTAAATACATTCTTCAGCCAGTTCTACAACAACATGCCAGACCAGGCAACCGTTGACAGATATGTTGCTAACCACACTGGATTTGCTAAGACGGACCAGGGTGTGTACGGCGGTACCCTTGGTTCAACCGTTGATGCTCTCAAGAGCTATGCAAGCCAAATGGGCGTAGCTTCACAGTATCTCACCAGTGGCCAAGCTGCCACTGGAACTGATTACTTTGCTAATGCAGCCAGTGGCGTACAAAAGGGAAATACTACCCTTGAAGAGCAGCAAAACTATATTAAGCAACAGGCTATTGCAATGTACGCGCCATTCGCGCAGCGCATCAAAGAAGGCCAAACCGTACAAGCTTTGGCTAGCCCATACCTTAACGCAGCGGCGAACTTGCTTGAAGTAGACCCTTCAACCATTGACCTTGGTGCAACCACTGGCTTGGGCGCATCTGTTACAAAGGCGCTTCAAGGTGATGGAACAACACCTATTAGCCTTGATGCTTTTACTACATCAGTTAAGCAAAACCCACAATGGTTGCAAACAACCAATGCTCGCAACAGCTTAATGGATACAGCAAATACTCTTCTTCGTAACTTTGGATTGGTGACGGGTCAATAATGCTTGATCAAAATCTTGATAGAGCTGTCGCTCCTGCGCCAGCTGCAAAGCCATCTTCAGCTATCCCAGCCTCAAGCGCAAACAATTATGGTTATGTGCCTGGTGGTTATACTGGTGCGCTATCTACCCCAGCCGCATCTTCCTCATCTGCCGCCGCGCCTGCGAAGCAAGGAGCGACAGGTTCAACCGCTGGAAGTAGCGGCACGGGAAATGACATTAAGCCAACCGATAATTCGGCTCAATTAACAGCTCTTCAAAAACAGCTTGATGACCAGACTAAGCTTATTAACACCCTTCAAGCTGGACAAAACGCAGCCGCTGGTCAAGCTGCGCTCAACACGCAGATAACTAATCAAAACGCTTTAACTCTTCTGCAGTCCACTTTGGCTGGCTATGGCATTGACCCAACGGGCGCTATATCAAACGCTATCCTTGGATTGCAGCAAAAGAATTATGATGCTGCAACAATTCAGAACCTTATCCAAGACCCAACCGCTGCGTCTTCTAAAGACCCAAATGTTGTGGCATTAGCCAACGCTTGGAATACTCGCTTTTCTGGCAACGTTGCTCGCGAAAAGGCTGGCCTTACGCCGCTTTCTCCAGCTGACTATATCAGCACTGAAAACTCATACAAGGCAGTTATGGCCCGTGCAGGCATGGACGCTGCTCATATGGATCCAGCAGTCTTGGGTAACCTTATCGGCACTGACGTTTCTCCAGCTGAAGTTCAACAGCGCGTAGATGCTGCTACAGCAGCTGTAACCGCAACAGACCCTTTCACTTTGCAACAGCTTCAGCAGAATTTTGGTTTAACAAAGGGTGACATGATTGGTCACCTTCTTGACCCAGCTACAGCCTCTAGCGTCATCGCTCAGAAGGTTCAAGCTTCTCAAATTCAAGGCGAAGCAGGTCGTCAAAACCTTGCCCTTAACCAACAGAACGCTGCAACCCTTGCTGCCGCTGGTGTAACCCAAGCGCAGGCAGCTCAAGGATTTACAACCATTGGTTCTCAACTTGGCCAGCAGCAAGCGCTTGCTAGCACATACAATATGAACGCTGGCAATATCGGCAACGCTTTGACAGCAGCTACATTCAACTCCAATATCAATGGAGTGAGCGCAGCTCAGGCTCAGCAAGATTTAGCTCGCTTGCGCGCACAGGAAGTTAACGAATTTTCTGGTTCTTCGGGCGCTTCCAAGGGCAGCCTCTATACAGAAAGCCAGGGCGTTTCCTAAGCCCATCAAGTTCCGTCACCACTGACCAGCATGGATGACGTGTATTTCAGACTGGTAGTAGGAGCCAACATTCCTTCCCCTGGGAAATGCTGCGGCCTGCGTCCAACCAACAGAAAAGGGAGTGCCACATGGCAAACCAATACGAAGAAGACGAAGACGATCTAGAGCTTGATGAAGTTCAGCAGGACCAGAATGGCCCAGCTAATCTTCGCAAGGCATTAAAGCGCGCTGAGCGCGAAAAGAAGGAACTGGCTGAACAGCTAGCAAACATTCAAGCAGACCTTCGTGGTCGTTCCGTCAAGGAAGTATTGGAACAGAAAGGCGTATCCACAAAGATCGCCAAGTTCATTCCTGGCGACGTAAGTACGCCTGAGCAGATTGACGCATGGTTAAACGAGAACGCTGATGTGTTTGGTTTTACCGTGAGTGAAGATGCTTCATCGGAAGCACCAGAAAACCCAACTGCCCGTGAGATGCAGCGTATCAACGCCTCTCTTCAAAACGCAAATACCCCTTCCCGCGACGTAGACGCAGCGGCGAAGTTGGCTGGCGTTAAGACAAGAGAAGAGCTTGACATGCTGGTATTCGGACAATCGGTTACTGGCCGCGGCCGTCGTTAAACAACCCATCAACGCACAATATACCCAAAGAAAGTAGGTGACGCAAATGGCAGGTAATCAATATACCGACTCAATCGGCTCTACCGCTGGTATTCCAGGCTTAGTACAGACCGCTTATGATCGCTATGTAGAGTTTGCCCTTCGTGCTGTTCCTCTTATCCGCGACGTTGCAGATAAGCGCCCAGTACAGCAAGCAATGCCAGGTTCGTCTGTTGTATTCCAGATTTACACAGACATGACCGCAGTAACTTCTTCTCTCTCAGAAGATGTTGATCCAGATGCAGTAGCACTTGGAAACACAACCCCAATTTCCGTATCTCTCCTTGAATACGGAAATGCATCATTAACAACTCGTAAGCTTGAGTTGTTCTCACTCTCAGATGTTGACCCAGCGATTGCAGATATTATCGCCTTCAACATGGCTGACTCACTTGACACAAACGTCCTTAACGTTCTCATCGGTGGCCCAAATGCTATCGCAGAAGTTAACGGTAACCTTGTTTCAACCTACGCTGGTTCATACACCAACGGAACAACCGCGGCTACAATCCGCAACACTGACGTAATCAAGTCACGCGATATTCGTACCGCAGTGGCTAAGCTTCGTGCAAACAAGGCTGTCCCACGTCAAGGAGAATACTACTGGTGTGGTATTCACCCAGAAGTTTCATTCGACCTTCGTTCTGAGACAGGCTCAGGCGGATGGCGCGATGACCACAAGTTCTCCGAGACAGGTGCAGCTGAATTTTGGCCAGGCACCATCGGAACTTACGAAGGCGCAATGTTCGTAGAATCACCACGTTTGTTCAACACAACCGACGGTACAGGTTCTACTGGTGCAACAGGCACCTTCGGAACATCGTCTTACGTCTACGCTACTGGTGGCGTTCGCGTCTTCCGTACACTCGTTGCTGGAAAGCAAGCATTGGCTGAAGCAGTTGCTGAAGAGCCACATGTCGTGTTCGGTCCAGTCGTTGATAAGTTGATGCGTTTCCGTCCAATCGGATGGTACGGCGTTCTTGGCTGGGCACGTTACCGTGACGCAGCTTTGGTTCGTATCGAATCAACATCTTCGATCCACAACTCTTAATTTGAGTTAGTTGTCTCCCAGCCTCGCACGTGGGGCTGGGTGGCAACACCCCTATTGAAAGGTAGCACATGGCATATGTTTTCAAACCACCTACGGTGGAAGAAGGCCCTGCGGGCTTTGGCATATTGTTTTGGCGTTATCGCTTACCACGGGCAAATTCAATTCTTGTATTCGGTACAGCCGTAGTTAGTACGCGTACCCCTGCCGTACAAGATACTCAGTCAGCAGACTACTGCTACTTGGGTGGACATGAGTATGTACTGTCCCAGGCGGAATATACGATTTTAACAAACGCTGGTTACGGCGCTAACATCACAACGGTTTAGGAGCAGGCGTGTTTAGTCCAGGACGATACAACATTAGCATTATCCAAGGCACGACCTTTAGCATTGCTCCCATCTGGCAAATCGATAACCTGCCAGTGAACATTACGGGCTACTCAGCAGACATGCAGGTGCGCGATGTATCAGGCGGCCTTATTACTGAAATGTCTACAAACAATGGACGCGCTACTATTAACGGCGCTCTTGGCCAAACCACGCTGACTTTGACGGCAGCCCAGACTGGCGCTCTTGCCGTGGGCAACTACACATACGCTTTCAACCTGACAGATATTTCTAGCAACGTCTATCAAATCCTCAACGGATCATTCGTTGTTCAGGCGACGGTGATACACTAATGTCAGTCACAACTAATTCCATATCGACTGTACTTATCCCCGTCACAACCAACGTCTTTAACGTTGGTTCTACTCAACCATTAGTTATTGAACTGGGCGTGATTGGCCCACAAGGTATTCAAGGAGCAACAGGTGCTAACGGTAACACTGGGCCTACTGGCAATACTGGCCCCACTGGCAGTGTCGGCGTTACTGGTCCGACGGGAGCTACGGGTAATACAGGAGCTACAGGAGCGACAGGAAGTGGCGCGACTGGCGCAACTGGTGCAACAGGGAGTACTGGAGCAACAGGATCCACTGGTAACACTGGAGCGACAGGACCCACAGGTTCTACTGGCTCAACAGGTGTTACTGGCCCGACAGGGGCTACTGGATCCACAGGGTCAACTGGAGTAACTGGTGCCACTGGTTCAACTGGAAACACAGGGGCAACTGGCAGTACAGGAGTTGCAGGACCTACTGGTTCAACGGGTGCAACTGGTGCTACAGGAAGCACTGGCGCAACTGGACAAACTGGAGCTACAGGTTCAACTGGAGCTACAGGCTCTACTGGCAGCCAAGGTGTAACAGGTCCAACTGGCTCTACAGGCTCAACTGGTTCTACTGGCGCTACAGGCTCCACAGGACCAACTGGAGCCACGGGAAACACAGGAGCTACTGGAACTACAGGAGCAACTGGCTCAACTGGTAGTACAGGCAGCACAGGTCCTACTGGACCTACAGGAAGTACTGGAGCTACAGGTGCGACTGGTGCTACTGGAACGTCTATAACAGGCTCTACGGGCGCCACAGGCGCTACAGGAGCCACTGGTGCAGGCGGTGCGCTGGGCTATTACGGTAACTTCTACGACACTACCACTCAGACCAACGCTGGCGCTACAAGCGCTAACCTCATCACCATTAACACTAATGCTGGCTCTAGTGGAGTAAGCATTGTATCTGGCAGCCAGATTACCTTTGCCTATGCTGGTACATATTCCGTCAATTTGCTTGGTCAATTCATTACCACAGGCGGCGGTAGCAACTATCAGGTCAATGTCTGGTATGCCCTCAACGGCACAGCGGTGACTGAATCAACCGCAATCTTTACCACCTCTGGCGTTAACAATCAAGTGCTTGCCAACATTGAAGACTTGGTTACCGTCAACGCTAATGACTACATCCAGTTCTACTGGTCCTCACAAAATACATATATGGAGTTGCTTGCCGCATCAGCAGGTTCATCTCCAACTCGTCCCGCTTCCCCAAGTGTTAACCTTCATGTCGAACAGATTATGTACACGCAACTTGGACCGACAGGAGCAACGGGTGCCACAGGGTCAACGGGAAGTACTGGAGCCACAGGAACAAGCATTACTGGCCCAACTGGCCCAACTGGTTCCACAGGTGCAACAGGCACAGCAGGCACCAACGGTGCGACAGGAGCTACAGGAGCGACTGGCGTTACTGGACCAACAGGGTCGACAGGTGCTACTGGCAGCACTGGCACGGCTGGAGCTACAGGGCCTACTGGATCGACAGGCGCGACAGGTTCTACGGGAAGCACGGGAGCAACAGGCTCGGCAGGCACAAACGCCACGGCGTACCCAGACATACTAATCTTCGGAGCTATGTGATACAATAGACGCGAATGTCTATTAAGATAGCTGTCTACAGCATAGCGCTTAATGAGATTAAGCACGTCGAAAGGTACGCAGCCGCTACGGCTGGTGCCGACTATGTAATCGTAGCAGATACAGGATCTACAGATGGCACACAAGAAGCGCTCCGCAAACTCGGTGTTACGGTTTATGATATTAGCGTTAATCCTTGGCGCTTCGATATGGCTCGTAATGCGGCTCTATCGCTCGTACCAAAAGACGCGGATGTGTGCCTAGTCCTAGATTTGGACGAAGTGCCTGAACCAAAGTTCTTTGACAAGGTACGCAAGCGCTGGGTCAAAGGCTCAGACTTTGGCTGGATAACTATTGACACAGGCTCTAAGTCAGCCCGTGACAGACTGCATGGTCGCAATGGCTGGCATTGGAAATATCCTTGCCACGAAATTCAGTTGTGGTATGGCCAAGGCGAAGCTAAGCAAGTTGATATTACCAATGCGCTTATCACGCACATGCCAGATAACTCTAAGTCCAGAGGACAGTATGTGCCACTGCTTGAGATGGCCGTCAAGGAATTTCCTGACGATGCTCGCATGTGGACATACATGACCAGAGAGTATTACTACCACAACCGTTGGGAAGATGTACTTGCCGCAGGCAAGCGCAGACTTGAACTAGATGGTTGGGATGTAGAAGGTGCAGCAACCTGTCGTTGGATGGGCGAAGCTGCTTACCAGTTGGGTCAAGATGCTACCCAATGGTTTGAAAAAGGCGTAGAGATATTGCCCACCCAAGGTGAACCTTGGCATGGTGTGGCGATAGACGCATACCGCAAACAGCAATGGCAGAAATGCCTAGATGCATGTTTGACAATTATAGATCTTCCCCGTTCTGCACACTACTGCTATGAAGCTCCAGTTTGGGACTGGAAAGCTCTTGACCTAGCGGGAGTAAGTGCCTACAACTTAGGTCATAAGCACGAAGCTTTGACCTTTGCCAAAGAGGCAGCCAAGGCCAATGGTCCTGAGCAAGAGCGCATATTGCGCAATATACATTTTATGGAACAGGAGTTACATGTCGCATCAACACGTAAGCAAGGTAACCAAGTGGGGAATGGATGAGAGTTACAACTCTATTCCCGTTGAATATGGTTGCACTGGATGCGACGAAGTTTTCACAACTCCGCCAGTGGTTGAAGAAACACCATCGGATCATCTTAACCATACTGATTATATCGATGGCTGCTTTGGCTGCAAGCTCCGCACACTAGAGCTAAGCACAGGCGATGCTGGCCGAGCTGACAGCATGAGCAACAAGAAGTGGAACGCAGAGCTGAACGCCTACGCGGATGCTCGCTCACAAGGTATTCAGCCAGCAGGCACAACCATGAAGGCAGTCCAGGAAGCTAAGGCTGCTAGTGACAAGCTTGGTACGGCGTACAACGCAGAGTATATGCCAGCCGCATCAAAGATAGATAAACCACTCGCAAACACTATGAAGGAAGTTGGTGCGCTCTAATGGCAGCAGCAAAAAAGGGTATGGGTTTTGCCGCAGCGGCAAAGTCTATTTCTAAGAAGCAAGGTATTCCTATGAAGAACGCTGGTGCAATTCTTGCAGCTGGCGCTCGTAATGCAAGTCCAGCAGCAAAGAAGAAAAACCCAAACCTCAAGAAAGTTAAAGGTAAGTAATATGTGCAAAGAATGTGGCTGCGATAAGAACGCCATTGGCAAGCTTGACGAGAAGCTCACTGGCAAGCCAACCAAAACTCCTTATGGCGAATATAAGGGCGTAGGCGGCACTAAGTAATGGCAAAGACAATCAAGGTTGGTGGTAAGACTCACACCATTACCAAAGATGTGGTTGTCAAGCATAAGAGTGGCAAAGTTATTGACCTAACCAAAGTGGCTGGAGTTAAGACCATTGCCGCTGGTGTTAAGGCTACAAAGAAATACCATTCCAAGAAAGGCAAGTAAATGGCAAATTACGGCGGGTTGTCTACGGTGTATCACATCAACCGTTTAGCTGGCACTATTATCAACGGCGTACCTCAGTACGACTTTAACGGTGCTTGCGTAAAATGGGCTGACGCTGTCATCCCTGGCCACAATGCAACCCGTGGTATTGACGCACTCAACCAGATTTACGCTTACCGCAATGGCGGAGTGAACCTCAAGTTAGACACACCTGGCGTATTAAACGCACTGGCTGGTACCTACGGTATTGGCGAGGCAGAAGCAGCAGCAAGGATTGCATCGTGACTTTATTCTCTGATTTAATTGATGAGACGGCACTAGCCCTCACAGGCTATACCTCTCGCCAGGACCAAGCCACATTCCTTACTGCGGACCTAAGTGCCACAGCGACTACCTTTACGGTAGCCGATGGAACAGTCCTTACACGCGGTATTGTCGAAATTGACGAAGAGCTAATCTGGGTTGACTCGTTTGACCGCACCACCAACACTGCGACCATTCCGCCATATGGTCGTGGTTTTAGAGATACAACCCCAGTGCCACACACTGCGGGTACACGCGTTACCATCACTCCTTCATTCCCACGGGCCATGATCCGTAAGGATATTAACGAAGCGATTGACGCTATCTATCCAGACTTGTTTGGCGTGTACTACACAACCTTCCCATTCATTGCAGCTCGTACTACCTACCAGCTACCGCAGGAAGCTATCGACGCTTTGGCAGTATCGTGGCAGACCATCGGGCCTTCTTTAGAATGGCTACCAGTTCGCCACTACCGCATTGACCGTACAGCTAACCCACTAGCGTGGAACAGCGGCAAGACTATCTCCATCTCCGATGGAATTATCCCAGGTCGTACTGTTCAGGTTGTCTACACCAAAAAGCCTACTCAGCTACAAAACGATAACGATGACTTTACATTGACTGGTTTGCCAGAGTCGTGCCGTGAAGTAATCATCCTTGGCGCAGCGTATCGCTCAGCTGCCTATATTGACATGGGCCGTATCCCAGCCATCACCGCTGAAGCGGATGCGCAGCAACAGTCCAACCCAGTTGGCTCTGCTACCAACATGTCTCGCTATTTCTATCAGATGTACCAGCAACGCTTGCAGGTGGAAATTCGTCGCCAGCAAGAACAATATCCACCACGCACACACTACTCTCGCTAAGGCAGGCAGATGGCACAAAATAGATATTACAGCGCTACGGCGCAGGATACGACGCTCACTTCGGCGATGACTAACTCTGCCACCACCATGGTGGTTGGAGCTACTGTAGGTTACCCAGGCAGCTTTCCATTTGTGCTTGCTGTTGACTACAACACCTCTGCCGAAGAGCTGGTACTCGTTACCAACATTTCAGGTTTGACCCTGACGGTTCAGCGTGGCTTTAACGGAACCACTGCTCAGGCTCACAACTCTGGTGCTGTTGTCCGTCACGTGATTACAGCTCAGGATATGACAGATGCTGGAGCGCACATCGGCTCTGGCCCTAATGGCGTACACGGTATTACGGGTGCCCTTGGCACATTCTTAACAACTCCAACCTCGGCTAACTTGGCAGCCTTGCTGCCAGATGAGACAGGCTCTGGATCGGCAGTATTTGGCACAGCCCCAACCATCGGCTCAGCGGTTCTTACCTCGCCAGTTATCAGCATGGGCATTAATGCTCAGACTGGTACGAGTTACACCCTTGTAGCTGCTGACGCAGCCAAGCTGGTAACGCTCTACAATACTGGCTCAATTACCCTGACTATCCCATCGGGTGTGTTTAGCGTCGGTCAAGCCGTCAACATCCAGCAAACTGGCGCAGGTCAGGTAACCGTAGCCAACGACGGCACATCAACCTTTACGGGTACAGGCACCAAGCTGCGTACCCAATACTCGGCTGCAACCATTATCTGCGTAGCAACCAACACCTTCACCTTGATTGGAGACATTGCGTAATGGCAACAGCATACGTCGTTCTTGGACAGTCCACGCCATCGGCTACTACCTTGACAACACTTGTCACAGGTAGCACCAACGGCAGCATTGTTTCCTCATTTACTGTCTGCAACAAAGGCTCATCATCTGATACAATTCGTGTATCGATTACTAAGTCTGGTGGATCGGCTTATTACCAGTACTACGGTTTTACCGTACCTGGCAACAGCACAATCCACGAAAACCCAGGCTGGACGTTAGCTACTGGAGATACACTTTCAGTGTATTCCACAACGGCTAACACCGACTTTACTGCGACAGGAGTAACGCTCTAATGGCTGTATCATTACTCAATAACAACGCAGTCTCGCCTACCATCAACGTCAATGCCCAGTCTGCTTCGTACACCGCAGTCCTTGGCGATGGTAGCAATACGCTTGTTACGATCAACAACGCATCGGCTAACACCTTCACCATTCCACCAAACTCATCGGTGGCTTTTCCAGTCGGCACTATCTTGAACATTGCCCAGACTGGCGCTGGCCAGACGACTATTACTCAAGGCTCAGGCGTAACCATTGTTTCCAATGGCTCAACCGCTTCGGCTCCTAAGACCCGTGTGCAGTACAGCGGCGCTTCTGCAATTCAGACGGCTGCGAATACTTGGTTAGTGCTTGGAGATATTGCATGATTCTACCTGGCATATTAGCCTCTGGAATATCGGGGCATTTGGGTGGTAACTACACTTCGATTGCTACGCAAACCGTTGGTTCAGGTGGGGCAAGCACAATAACTTTTTCTTCTATTCCAAGCACTTATACACACTTACAACTTCGTATAATTGCGCAAACAAGTCGTTCTGGTGCTATTACTGACGGAATGAATATCCAATTTAATGGAGATACAGGGTCTAACTACTCTCAGCATTGGTTACAAGGTAATGGTTCAGCGGTTACTGCCTACGGTTACGCTTCTCAAACTCGTGGCTGGCTTGGTGGTTCCGGCGGAGCTTCGGGATATTTTTCTGCAAATGTTGTAGATATTCTTGATTACACAAATACTAATAAATATAAAACTCATCGGTACCTTATGGGTACAGACGCTAATGGTTCTGGTTTAATAGAAATTGGTTCGGGCGTATGGTTTAAGTCTGGGACTGGATCAAATATTTCTGACCCAATTAGTAGTTTTACAATTCTTCCAGACTATTCTCCTTATGTGCAGTATTCTTCCTTTGCTTTGTATGGAGTTAAATAATGGCTAGCGCACAAACATATACACCGATTGCAACAACAACATTTGGGTCAAGCGCATCGTCGTACACATTTAATTCTATTCCTACAACTTATACCGATTTAGAATTGGTATTAAATCTAGCCCCATCAAGCGCAACAAATCCAATTTTTCAATTTGGAAATGGCTCAGCGGATCCATTGGCAAATTATTCTCAAACTTTTGTGTCGGGAACTGGTTCAGTTGCAAATTCAAATAGAACCACTTCAACAAATCAATTACAGGCTTTTATCAACGCCGCCGCTTCTGGACAATCAACAATAATTTGCAAATTTCAAAACTACGCAAACACTTCAGTTTATAAATCTATTTTGATGAGAACTGGTGGTGCCGGTAATGAAACAACAGCAAGTGTTGGATTGTGGAGAAGTAGCGCTGCAATCAATACATTATTAGTTAGCGCAAATATGGCGGCTGGAACATCGCTGACCCTCTACGGAATTTTGGCGGCATAAATGGCAACTTCAACATATAACCTCATCGCAAGCCAAGTAGTCGGTTCTGGCGGAGCCGCTTCGGTTACCTTCTCGTCAATTCCGCAGACTTATACCGATTTAAAGTTAACATTTTCAATTCGCGGCACACAAAGCAGCGATTTGCAAGACAACTCTTTAATTACGCTAAGCGGTTCCACCAGTTATTCTTCCAAACTTTTATTTGGTCAAGGTTCTGGCTCGCCTTCTTCTGCTTCAACATCAACAACTTCGTTAAATTTAAGCGAGTATCACCCTAGCGGTGGTGCAACTGGAAGCACGTTTGGTAATGGTGAATTGTATATTCCTAATTACGCAAACACTTCTTATAATAAATCCATATCCTCAGATTTTGTTATTGAAAATAATGGAACCGCAACATTTATGGGATTATCCGCTGGGCTTTCGTCCTATACTGGGGCAGTAACTTCAATAACTTTTACCCCAGTTAGCGGCGATTCTTACGCTCAATATTCATCCTTCTATCTCTACGGCATTCGCAATTCGTGATAGACTAATTGCATGAGTTACACCAATAGTTACCCATGCACCGTAGAAGGTTGCACCAGCGATAAAACTTCAAAACTGTATTGCCCAAAGCATTTGGCTAGATCCAAAAAATATGGCAATCCTTTAATGGGCAATGGCCGTGGGCGGCAAGTAAAGCACCTAACCTGCACCGTTAATGGATGCGATAAAAAGCATTGCGCGCAAGGGTTATGCCAAATGCACTATCGCCGCATGGCTCTTTATGGCGATGTTCATGCCAAGCCAGGCAAGGTAATTAAAGGCTCTCGCATTGTCAACAGGTCTGGCTATATAAGCATTTACGAACCTGCTAATCCAAATTCGGCTGGCAACGGCTATGTCCTGGAGCATCGGAAAGTAATGTCCGAGTTTCTTGGCAGACCGTTAACCCAATGGGAACAGGTTCATCATAAAAACGGTGTGCGCCACGACAACAGAATAGAAAACCTAGAGTTGTGGAACATAAGACAACCCGCTGGACAAAGACCCGAAGACAAAATTAAATACGCTTTAGAAATACTAGAGTTGTATGCACCACATCTACTGAACAAGGAGAACAATCATGGCAGATGTAGTCGACATTAACTGCGAGACAAAAGAAGTAACCACTCGCCCACAAACCGCTGAAGAAATTGCAGCAGCCGAGGCAGCAGCCGCACAAGCCGCCGCTGACAAGGCAGTCGCTGATGCAGCAGAGAAGGCAAAGGCAGATGCGAAAGCAGCCGCTATCGCCAAGCTCACCGCATTGGGGCTAACCGCTGACGAAGTGGCAGCACTGACAGCGTAAGCAGTACCAGCATTACCAGCCCCGCTACGGCGGGGCTTTTTCATTGGAAACTATTTAAGGAGTAAGTGTGGCGCTAGACGGCAATTTCCATATCGCGGAACGTCCTGTTGATCCGATTGGTCAACCATCAAACTCCGGTAATACCTTTAGTAACACAACCAATTCCTAC
>Ga0208250_1000035_pt1 | contig 57082 bp, 74 predicted proteins | sample CryBogCBE18Aug09_FD_184557 | JGI IMG/M metagenome (GOLD analysis project Ga0208250, IMG submission 184557) | Freshwater microbial communities from Crystal Bog, Wisconsin, USA - CBE18Aug09 (SPAdes) (version 2) | ecosystem: Environmental > Aquatic > Freshwater > Lake | place: Crystal Bog... | reverse complement strand
AACATGTCACCACAGTTGCCAGGTCTTAATCGTGGTATCTGGAAGTTGCTTGAAGGTTCAACAGGTGCTTGGACATTCTCACGCAATCATACGCTTCTCATCTATGCTGGCAACATCTACAAGGTTGGAACCGATAAGACAATCGGCGCTAACAAGGTAACTGTTCCAAACAAGATGTTTAAGATTGTTATTGATGAACAGACCAAGGAAGTTTATGCGTTCTTATTCCCACAGGCTGAAAATCAGGGCAATGACCTAACCAAGGTTCAGGTTAGTGTTGCTGATGTTGAAGCAGCAAGTGGATTGGTATTCCCACTTCCACCAGGCGCTGACAAGAAGGCAAAACCTGCTCTATGGCCAGTAGATTTTAAGGCAGTTGCTGCTGCAAAGAAGACTCTTTGCAAGGGCGATCCAGGTAACGACTAAATATTAGTTCATGCGAATGGACACTGATTAGGGGAAGTTTTTACTTCCCCTTTTTTATTATAAATATTTTTATGGCTGACAGCATTTTATATTTCTCATACGGACATAATACTAATATACCTGAATTAAAAAACCGTATTCCCAACGCAAAACGCATTGGGGTTGCTGTTGCACCAAATCAGCAATTAAAAATAAATCATTATACTAATATTGTTCAAAAAGATGGCGCAAAAACCTATGGTGTGCTATGGGCTGTTGATATGGATTCATTAAAAATATTAGATTGGTATGAAGGCGATGGCAAAGATTATAGTCATGCGTTCATTGAAGTGCTATACAAAGGTGAATTATACAAAGCCTTAACCTATGTTATGATCAAGAGCAGAGACGATATATCAAGATCACCATCCCACAAATACCTAAAACATGTGTATGATGGGTATAAAATGAACGGCATACCCGCAGACCAATTAAGCATTGCAGTAAGAAATCGTCAAAATAATTATTGACACTTGCCTAATTAATCCGTATATTAGTACTATGAAATTAAAAAGTGCAAATGGCGTGACTGGAGTATTGATACCCACTCATCCAATGGATGATCATTGGGTATTCCGTGTCTATCACGAGGACGGCGAATTTACTGATTATGAAATTTGTCACAGTGATTTACGAGTAACCATCAATGATGAAGATGCTTATTTTTATAGCAATGGACAGACAGAATATCTTGACCATTCTCCACAAACATTAGGAATTAAAAATGACCTCTTGGATTTATGAAAGTCCAGACGGTGGAAAAACCGTCACTCGTCGTCCATGGAACAACCATGAAGAAGATTTTAAAGAAATTCGTGTGCGTATAAACACGCTGCCAAATAATGAACGTGAAGAAATTTGGACTACGAAAAATGCTGCCCATGACATTGTAGAGAACGCATTTTATGAAGCCATGATTCGTGAGCAGTATCCTACTGTCATGGAAGCATGGGAACAGTATCAGGTACTATTAAATTTAGCAAAGCAACATCACAAGGTATAATTATAATCATGCAGGAAATTTATGAAAACATCGCAGAGAACATTAGCAGCAATCCTCAATTTTTTCGTCTCATGGATTGGTGTCGCAGAGTGGATAATATTACTATTGTTGGGTTTGGGAGCGGTCTTAGCACTCTTGTGGCATTAAGCACCAAGCCAAAGAGCATTACACTATATGATCATGTATTGCCTGATGGCATTGGTGATTATCAAGCACTTGCTAATCAGTATGGTATCCAATTTGTATTTCACAATAAGATGATTGTTGAACTAGATACTATTCTGCAAACTGATATGTTGATAGTTGATGCGTTTGCCGAAGGCAATGTAGTAATGACTATTTGTCAAAAGTTTGAAAAGTGTGTTAATCGCTATATTGTTGTTAATAACACATTTAAACATGCGCATCAGCCTGACCCAACGGTTAGACTAGGCAATGGCGTACAGGCAATCGGTGTTGTGTTTGGTCTTAACAGTTTCTTACAAAACAATGACCCATGGCATATCGCTGAAAATATGTATTATGCACCTGGTCTAACACTACTTTATTGCAGAAAGGATTTGCTTGACAATGGCCAAAACTAATTTAGTAGAACAATTGCGAGAATTAGACGCAGTTTTGATATCACGTGATCCAACCGTGCTTGATGCTTTTAAGCAAGCTATTGTATTGACCAAAGTAGCAGAAGACAGCATGAACATTAATCCTGTTGGACCACTTGAACAAATGTGGCGTGAATTGCAAAATATGCGTAGTGAATTAGACCAACTTAAATTTGAAACTGTCAATAGAGAACGTGGCACATATTGGTCAAAAGATACCTATGAGCGTGGCAGAAACTATAATAATTGGGGCATCACCACAATGCCATATACACCCAATGTAACATTGACTGATGATCAAATAGCAGAATTAACAGACATTATGTATAGAAATCCTGTTACTACATCTACAACTAGTGGAACAGTAATGCCAGCATCGCCTACTGATTTGGATGCATTTACAATGTTTGACCCAGACACTGGTGATTCTATGTCGGTGAAATATAAGTGATAAACTTTATTGTAACAAGTGCTGTCAATAGTAGTTTTGGTGTATTTTCATCAGACGAAAGATTGCAACAGCAACTTGTTACATATCGTAATATCTTAGAAAAATTTCCTGACGCACATATTATTACACTTGATATCAGCAAAGATTCATTAAACGACGCACAAATATCTGCTATAAAACAATATTCACATAAAGTTGTTACGATTAATGATGAATATTTGCAGCAAATATATAATAACTGGAACGTAGATAGTATATGCAAGAATTTATGTGAGAGTTATGCGCTAGGTGTATTCTTACAAAATGAAAAACTTGAAGATGGTGTAGTAGTTAAGTTGAGTGGAAGATATACCTTAGATGATACATTTTCATTAAACTATGTTGCAAATAAGATTACGCTAAGTGGTCCTGTACAAACAGGTAATCCAGAACATTTTAGTGATATAAAATTTTGGTATAGTGTGCGTTGCATGGTGTATGGAACAGAGTTACTTTCGACCATGGCAGAGACATACAAAAAGATGCATCAAGAAATTTTAGATCATGTTACGATTGGCAAATATTGTGATACAGAACATGCGCTATATAAACATATGCCATCCTACCTTATAAATAATCTACCGTGGGGTAGCATGGGAGTAAGTGGTGTATTAGCGCCATATGGAACTGAGATAAAGGATTAACTTGGCTAAGGAAGAACTAATAACGATGGAAGGCAAAGTGGTAGAAGTTCTACCTAACGGTGTATTCCGAGTTGATATTGATAACCATATTATTCTTGCATATGCAAGTGGTAATATGCGCAAAAATAAAATCAAGATTATCCAAGATGATAGAGTGTCAGTTGAATTAACTCCATATGATTTAACTCGTGGTCGTATAACCTATAGGTTTAAGTAAATGATTATTACTCCAGTTGAAAATATTGATGGTCTTTTTACAGTTGAAAATGTATATGATTTAGACATTTTAGAATCTTTCTTGCAAGAAGATGTTTCTGCCAGTGATAGCAAATCTTTAGAAATGCAAGAGCGTTTTGTTCTTAGGAAAAATATTGAATCTTTCCCCTCAAACAGTAAATGGAATTCTTTATTTGCAAGTATAGACCAAAGCGGTATTAATGAGTTGGGTTATAGAGTATCAAGTAGTGCGCTATGGATAGACAGCGTTGGTCACGAAATGGACGAGCATGCAGATAATCCTGGCGTTATTGGTGCGATGCAAGTTTATTTAAAAGATGGTCCATCAAGTTCTGGAACAACATTTTTTAGTTTAGAAGGAGATTTTTCTTATATTATTCCATTTAAGAAAAATTGTGGTTACTTAATGATAAACAAGCAACAACGTCATGGATTGCTATCTCCAATAACTAAAGAACGTTGGAGCACTTATAACTGGTTAGCGAAATTAGGATAAGACAATGAAAACAGCAGTAACTATTACAGAAGCAGCAAAAACTCATATTCGTCGCACACTTATCAATATTGACAAGCCATATCTTGTATTCGGACTTAAAGGTGGTGGCTGTGCAGGCTTCGAATATTTCTGGGAACCTGCTGATGATGAATTGTATGCTAAGAATGGCTCACCGCAAATTGATGAGATGATCTCTTTAGGCGAAGGTAAGTCACTTATCGTAGATGGCAGCGGATTAATGTATCTGTTAGGTAGTGAAATTGATTATAAGAGTGATTTTGTAAGCAGTCAATTAGTTGTGTCAAATCCAATGGCTAAGAGTTCATGTGGATGCGGAACAAGTATTAGTGTCTAAGAAATTCTCCTGCTAAATATCTTGCAGGAGTCTTTCTTTATGGGTCAAGAAGTAATTAATTTGGGTGCTTATGCCAATGACGGCACAGGTGACCCGCTAAGAACAGCTTTATTAAAAACAAATAATAATTTTAGTCAATTATTCACACTAGTTGGTACTAGTGGGCTATATCTTAGTGGAAATTCAATTGTTACTTCTGTTACGGGTGCAAATATCAATCTTGCACCAACTAGTAATGTTACTGCTATCGGCAGTGTCGTTGTTGCTCCTCAAAATCAATTTGTAGCCAATAATGCCGTGTTTAACGGCACAGTAACAGTAAGTTCTGCATATAGTTTTATTGGTAATCTTACTGGCGTAGCAAGCAGCGCAACTACGGCTGCTGCAGCAACTTATGCTACCACTGCGGGAACTGCATCAACCGCTATTAATGCACAAAATTATAGTGGCACACAATTACCAAACGTTACATCTATTGGTAACTTAAGTTATATTAACGTTGGTATTATGAACGTTGCCACAATCAACACAAACGCCAACATTTATGCAACAGGTAATCTAAGCACTAGTGGATTTGTAACAGGTAATGGTTATTACTTAAGTGGGCTAAGTGTTGGACCTGCCAGTTATGGCAATGCCAATGCTGCAGCGTATCTTGCAACTTACAATGGCAATGTTTTAGTCAGTAATATTAATGTTAATGGCAATGTTGTACTTGCCGCTGCTGCTAATCTTGTAGTAAGTCCAACTGGTAATATTATTACGCCAGCAGGCACAAATGCCAACATTAATATTAATGCTGATGGAACTGGCGACCTTGCTATTGCTCCTGCTACTCAAGTTTGGTTGAATGATACAACGCCAGCCACAAGTACAGGCAGTGGCGCAATCATTATACAAGGCGGCATGGGTATTAAAGGTAACATTTATAGTGGTGGCAATGTTTATGCTGCAAACATTAATGCTACTGGCAATGTTTATGCGGGTAATCTGTTATCACAATATGATATTATTGTGGGACCAGCAGGAACTGTTCCAACTGCAAATCTTACTGCAAGTTTTGTAGATAACAGCATTTACTATACACAGATTAATATTCAGAATATTGGCAACGGCAGTGCAACCAGTGCTGACGTTGTTGCAACATCAAATGATGGAACCGATACTGCAAATTATATTGATATGGGTATCAATAGTAATAATTACAGCGATGCAAGTTTCACTATTGGAACCGCACACGATGGTTATCTATATGTAAATGGTGGTAACATTTCAGTTGGCACCCAAACAACTGGTAAGGCAATAGTATTCCATACTGATGGTACGTTGGCTGCTAATGAGGCAGGACGTATCACCAGCAGCCGTTGGGTAATTGGTGGCAGCGATGATGCTACAAACAAACTTCAAGTTACTGGCACCGCTAAGTTTAACAGTAATGTTACTGTTGCTAATATTACTAGTACTGGTAATGTCACCGCAACCTATCATTATGGTAATGGTAGCACACTTACTGGCTTGTATGGTAATACACAGGCAAGCGCATATCTTGGAACATATTTGCCAACCAATACTGCAAACGTCTCTGCAGGCAATCTTGTAGCAACTGGCAATGTAGGTGGAACTTACTTTATCGGTAATGGTAGCCTACTAACAGGTTTATACAGTAACATTCAAGCTGCTGCATACTTGCCAACTTATAGTGGTAATATCAATGCTGGCAACGTGAATACTACTGGCAACGTTAATGCAACGTATTTTATTGGTAGCTCACAATATCTAACTGGTCTTTATAGCAATGCTAGCGTGGCTAACTATCTACCAACATATTATACTACCGCTAACTTGGCAGCAAATGGTGTAAGTAGCGCAAGTTATGTGTTAGGTTATATTTCTATTAATGGTTATGCTCTTGCAAACCTTGCTAATACAACAAGTAATACAACAACACTGTATGGAAACTTATCGACCTTAATTATTGACAATACTCTCGGACAGACAGTAGCTATTGCAAACATATATCTACCAGCAAATACTAATATTAGTGACGGAACAAAAATTACTATCGGAAGTAATATCAACGTAACTAGCTTACGTATTATTGCAAACGACAGTATTGTTCAGGGCAATGTTACTAGTATAAGTCCATCAACTCCTTACAGTTGGCATTATGTAAAATTTGCTCCCTTTAATGGCAATCCTATTCCACAGACACTGCCTGGCGGACCACGTTGGATACGTGTGGGGTAATCCACTAAATATTATAGTGGAGCACCAATGACAGCATCATACAATGGTATTGCTATTAACAAAGATTTAGGTCGTTTAATCAATGTTAGTAGCAATTGGACAATAGTACCTAATACTTTTATCAATGGTTCTTACCAAACTAGCATCAATTTAACTGCTGTTGGTTTGCCATATCATGGTTATGGCAATATTACACAAACAAATACTCCACTTGCACAATACTATAATCGCAGTTGGGTATATCGTGGCGGATTAGACATAGGCGCTGCTTCTCCTCAAACTACTACAGCAGATACTGTAATTGGCTTTTGGTTAAATGGTGTGGCAATATTTAATCCAAGTGCAGGCAATAATGCGCCTCTTGGATATTCTCAACCATCTGGTTATCACTTTAATGCAAGTTATGCAGAAGAGCAAGCTATTGGTTATACTTTTCACGAAGATTTGTCAGGCGGTGTTGCTGATCAAAAAGGCGTATATCATTATAATAGCTATAGCTTTGCAAATGCTTGGCTTACAGGTCTTGGCGGCGCACCATATAGTAGCACCATCCATGGATTGCCAGAAGTTAATGTTATACCATATTTGAATGGTGGATTGACACATCCAGACGGACACAGTAAAATAATAGGATTTTCACTAGACGGTTATCCTATCTATGGACCATATGGATATACTAATCCAAGCAGCAATACAAGTGGTATCAAGGCTGTAGCTAGTGGATATACATTAAAAAATCCATTATATCGTCGCAATACACCCGCAGAAAATACGTCAGTTTATCCAATGGGTATTTTTGTTGAAGATTATGAATTTACAAATGCAGGTGATTTAGATACTCATAATGGTAGATTTTGTGTTACTCCTGATTTTCCTCTTGGAACATATGCATATTTTTGTACTATTGGTGTGGATAATAAACCAGCATATCCTTATGTGATTGGTAATACATATTATGGCGACGTAGATGTACTAACATTAGAACAATCCGTTGGTTATGGAAGTGGTTATCCAGAATGGGTTACTCCTAGTGGAAATTTAGGAAAAATACAAGCATTACAATTTTTTGAATTAGGTTTGCAAGCAGTTGATCCAACTGGAAATCCAGATGGTAGTGATGTCAATTATAAATTAGTTGCTGGCAGATTGCCTGCAGGCATGCAAATTGATAATAGTGGTAAAGTTACTGGTAACCCAAAAGATACCTATAGTATTGACGGTGTGCCACAAGCAGTTACACAAGACCGTACAAGCAATTTTACAATACGTGCAATTAGCAGTAGTGGAAAGATAACAGACCGTTCATTTATTATAACTGTTACTGGAAATTATCCACCACAGTTATTAACAAACAATTACTTGCCACTTGGTGAATTTTTAGATGGCACACAGATATCTATACAATTAAGCGGTATAGATTTAAATGCTGACACATTAACTTATTCTATTTTGTCAGGAAGTTTGCCACCTGGTATCACTCTTTCAAGTAGCGGGTTAATTAGTGGTATATTAATACCACAAAATACACCAAGTTCAACAAATAATTATAATTTTGTAGTTAGTTTAACTGACGGCAAAAGTTTTGACACAAAACAATATGCAATTATAGTACATAATCACAGTGATATTAGAGCAGATAACTCAACTGTCACTGATGACAGTTCTGCAATCACAAGTGATACTACTAATGTACGCACACCGATTTTATTGACCACCTCATTAGGTAGCTACTCTACATTTGTTAGTGGAAATTATTTTGCATTTAAATTTGATGGCATTGATTACGATGGTATTCCTGTAAATTATAGTTTGTCTGCTTCAAGCGGAACAGGATTTGATAGTGATAATATTTCGTGGGATAATTCACCATGGGATCAAAGTGATTTAGCATTGCCACCAGGTCTTGTTCTTGACAATATAACTGGTTGGATGACTGGTTTTGTGCCTGCACAAAGCGCAGTTTCACAATCATATTCATTCGGCGTACAAGTATATAATAGCCTAGATTCAAGTGTTATAAGTCCGCTTAAAATTTTCACAGTTACTATTTTAGGTGCGCTAGATTTGAGTGTATCGTTTAACACACCTAGTAATTTAGGTTATATTGATGCAGGCAGTGTTAGTACGTTATCTATAAGTGCAACTGCGCCAAGTGGGCGTCAATTGTATTATACATTAGCAGAAGGCAGTAGATTACCACAAGGTATGCAATTGCTAAGTGATGGTACGTTGAGTGGTAAAACAAGTTTTCAAACATTTAGTTTGGATAAGGGTTCAACTACCTTTGATGTTACGAATGTTGGATTGGGAATTTATACTGCTCCAACCACATTGGATAAAACTTATACATTTACTGTATTTGCTAAAGATTACAGTGCAAATGTCAGTGGTTCAAAAACCTTCACACTTCAGATTAACTCTGTAACCTATAGTCCATATGATAACCTATACATTGCATGTTTGCCAAGTGCAAATAAAAGAACATTGTTGAATACTATTTTGGGCAATACTGATTATTTTGCACTTGATGACATTTATAGACCAAATGATCCATGGTGGGGCATACAAAATGATATTAAAATTTTGGTTGGTTATGGATTAAACCCTAGCCAGAGTAGTGCATATATTGCTGCGATGAAAAAACGCCATTTTAATAAAAAGTTTTATTTTGGTGATTATCATTATGCCAGTGCTACTGACAAATATGGTAATCCGTTATATGATGTAATTTATGTTGATCTTATTGAAGATACAAAAACATATACTACTGTTAATGGCGTCACTAAAAAGAATATTCCACCCAATGATTTCATAACATTTTTTAATGGTAATTATAAATTAGATACTGTCATTGATTTACAAACTACTTTCTTTGATAATCGTTATACTATATTTGCTGATCATCTATCTAGTATAAAATTATACCCAAATGATTTAGACTTGATGATAAATGACATCATTGTTGCAGTAGGCGAATTAAACTCAAATACACTACCGCAGTGGCAAACTAGTATTCAAAACAATGGAAAAATTATTGGTTTTCAAACAGCAGCAGTGCTTGCTTACTTAAAACCAGGAACTGGTGAAAAAGTTCTTTATAAGTTAAAACATAGCGTACCAACAGACATTAAAACTGTACCATTTGTTGCAGATAGATATATTTTAGATAATAATCAAGATCGTAATTTCAACATTGCAACAGGAAAATGGGATGCGAAAGCATATACTACATTTGACACAGGTTATATCCAAAGCATAACTCCGAGTGCAAGTGTTGATTATGCTATTGATATACCATTTAACTATGTTGATAATAGCACAGTTGCTAGTATTATTGCGCTCGGTGGGCTAGATGGCGATACTACTGGCGGATGGAACGGTAAGCAAATAATTTTTAGTACGCAAGAAAAATACAACCCTACACTTTTTCCATCATTGACAAATGACGGATGGATACAAAATAATACGCCTGTACCTGGTTATGCAGAAGTTCAACAAGGAACTGCTAACACTAACAAACGTGCTGGTGTCTGGAGTATTTCTATCGCAAATAATTTAGTAACACTTACATTTGTAAAAGAAATAACAGTTAATCAGGTAGTATCAGTACGCTTCGGTGCAAAATCTGGCAAAACATTAGAATATAGTGCTGCAAGTATTGGTATTGCTGGTCAAACAGTACCAACGTATGTGTCAGTAAATATTAGCACAATTCAACTTAAATCACCTACTACTTTTGATAAAAAAGCAACAGTGTTTATTAACAACGAAGACCAATATACAATACCATTTGCCAATGACAGTTACTTAAAATTTCCTCGTGAAAATATTCTTGAATAATGGATAAATCTAAAACAAACAAATTTGTTAAAATAAATAAATGAAACAACTAAATACCACAGACATGGAAACCAATAAATGAGCAATATTAATCCTAACAATATCAATGGCGCATATCCTGTAGCAGGCGTTGACAATGACAGTCAAGGATTTCGTGACAACTTTACCAACATCCTTAACAACTTTGCATATGCTGCAAGTGAAATCACTGATTTGCAAAACAAGGTTATTGTTAAGAGTGCGCTAACTGGTACCACACTTAATAACAATATGGCTGGTACATTATTAAGCAGTGCTCAAATTCAAGATTTTCGTGAAACAGAATATGATAATAGTCTTGTAAGTACAAACGTAACACTAGATCATACCCGTGGGCATTACCAAATAGTTTCAACTAATGGTACATTTACTGTTGCATTTTCAAATTTTCCAGCAGCAGGCACGGTTGGTCGTATCCGTTTAAAGCTAATTGTTAGAGATTCTTCACATCGCATGATTCTACCAAGCGCAGTAAGCATTGGTACGCAATATCTACAAGAATATAATGCAAGCAATAATAGCATTGGTTACACTCAGAGTGGAACTGGAACATACTGGTATGAGTTCGTAAGCGACAACGCTGGCGCAACCATTACTGTTTTCCCACTATCTCGCCAGCGTAATAATACTGATTATCAGTATGCTAACGTTGCAAATGGAACAGTTGCTAGCCCAACTGCCATTACAATGGCTACCAAGCTTATCCTTGACAGTACTACTGGAACACAACTTAGCAACGTTAATGTTACATTTCCTGCTTATGCAGTTGATGGTCAGGTAGTTCAGATTTCTGCAAACGTTAATGTTTCTAATCTATATTTGTTACATGCTAATACAATCAATGGAAATGTTACTACATTAAGTGCTGGTGCTCACTTGGGATATACTTACGTTGGTGCGCCACGTAATCCTGGCATTGAGAAATGGTTTAAAACACAAATTTAATATTGACTACTAGCCTATCTAACGTTATATTAGTGTAGGAGTAAATCATGACAGACCTTAAACTGTACCAAGACTTTGTACTAGAAGTAACTAGTGCTGAAAGCAAGTATGAATATGCTTTCGAAAAACGTTTCCAAGAACTAAGTGAATATCAAGAAGACCGCACCAATATTCGTCCAGCATTGTTATTGACGGCTGGCATGGGCTTGAGTGCTGAAAGTGGTGAGTTTAATGAAATCATCAAGAAGATGTTTTTTCAAGGCAAGCCACTTAATGCAGAAAACGTATTCCATATGAAGCGTGAGTTAGGCGATATCATGTGGTATTGGATGAATGCCTGTACTGCACTTGGACTTGATCCAAACGATGTTATTAATGAAAATGTAAAGAAGTTAGAATCACGCTATCCAGGTGGCAAATTTGATGCTTGGCATAGTGAAAATCGTGTGAAGGGTGATCTATAATGCATCCATTGATGGGCAATTTAACTGAAAAAACATTGGATGAGTTGCTCAAAACTATCAACGAAACATACAAGAAAATGTCTTTTGCTGGTAAGATGGGTAACACTGCTATGTTAAATCAGTTGCGGATGGTTGCAGATACTTACCAAGAAGAAATTAACGCTCGTTATCGTGCAGAAGCAAATGCTGCAAAAGAAAACCCAATTTTCAAGGATAGTTTGGATATAGGATGAGTGATGTAAGTTGGAATGTAAATTTTACTGCTATCAATTGTTTTAAAGATTATCTTGAACCATGCGATTATACTATTAGCATTGGGTTTAATGATGAATCTATCAATGAAGAAGACCCACAAACTTCTTTTGGTAGAATACGTAGTTTAATAAAAGATTTATATCAAGATGCAATATTTGTGCATTTAGAAAATCCGTTACTTCCAACGCTGCACAAGAAATTTAAATCTCGCATCGTAACCTTACCATATCAACCAAATAACTTTGTTATTGGTGTTGTTACGTGGTATAAGATTTTGAGTATTACACAGGGTCGAACGACTCTTGAATATATTTCTGTTAGCAGCGATAAAAGTGATGATATTGCATTAAACATCGATGAAGATATTGTTACTAATGAAGAAGTAATGGATGATTTGGCGATGAAAAGTTGGGAAAAACCAGCATGGTGGTTTAGACCAACTCCTACTACGTGGGACGTTCCAATTAAAAAGAATAAAGAATTTATAGTTGAAACTGATGAAAATGATTGGCCAACAATATTGCAATGGGATCAACCACCTGCTATAATAATCAAGAAGAAATCAGAAAACAACATTGTTCCACTTAAAAAAGGGTGGAAGCCAGAGGTTATTAAGGGTGACAAATCTTGACGAATATGGTCGCAGTATAATTAGCGACAGTGAGTTAGCGGAATTACTATATACAAATCCGCAACTTACCATTGATGATATTACCATTGTAAATCCAGAAAAGTATAATTCTGCTATTAAGAGTTTATATCTTGATTACAAGCCACTTAAAAAACTAGCAACGTTAAATGGTTCAGTAGCAGAATATCATAGCATGAACCAACAAGAATGGTTTATGCCCGATGAATATAAGAATATGGATATTGCCAAGTGGGTATTGGAACAGTGTGCAGACCAAAATGAATTGCAACGTGCTGGTCAAGAATTGATGGAATATGCTGACAGAGGTTTATTGCCACTGCTGCAATACTTAAAATATCTTGTTGACACGATGCGTAAAAATAGTGTAGTATGGGGTGTTGGTCGTGGTTCAAGTGTAGCAAGTTTCGTGCTATACCTAATTGGCGTCCATCGTATTCATAGTCTTAAAAATAATTTAAACTTCAATGAATTTATGCGTTAAATAGTGTAAAAGGAATAGAAATGGGTGTGTATCGAACAGCAACTGGAAAATATTTAGATATCAATGCATTAAAGATTCATCAAGAACGTACTATTGCTGTCGGAAACAGTCGTCAAAATGCACGTGGTGACATTATTGGTCCAGGCGGCGTAATAGCTAAAACGAGGGATGAAATCATGAAAGAAGTTTATGAACAACAAAAAGGTTCGGTATTAAGTGATAACCCGATATATGCTAATAGTGATCAAGCTTCGCAGGCTGCAATCGCTGATATATTTGAAACACCTATCACTGATCCAGCAAGTGACATTGCTGCAAGTAAAGAAAATCCACAAGTTGTTGAACCAACAACTGCTGCACCAACAAGTGGTGGATATGCAGATGCACTTGTTCGTAGTCAAGAATTAGCAGAAAAATTAAGAAATCAGAGAAACAGAATATGAAAACTACCATTGGACCACGCAGTAGCACATTACATTATAATCAAGATTATCGTAAAATTCAACCAACTAAGAATAATGTTATGGTCAAAGATATGGATTTTGGCGAACGCATGACTCTTGGTGGTATTATTATTCTTGACGATGATAAGAAAGGTCAGGGTATTCGTCCTCGTTGGGCAGAAGTAGTAGCGATTGGACCAAAACAAGAAGATGTAAAAGTAGGTGAATATATCCTTGTTGCACATGGTCGTTGGACTCGTGGGCTTGACATGACAGATGAAGATGGTGTATCAACTACCATTCGTCTAGTTGATCCCAAAGATATTCTTATGAGCAGCGATGAGCCACCAAAAGAAGATTTAACTGTTGGTTTAAATCCAACTTATTAAACAATTGACATTCCTCTAACACAGTGTTAATATAATCCTATGACAAAAAATTATCTTTGGGTTGAAAAGTATCGTCCAAGTAGCGTGGTCGATTATGTATGGCGTGATGCTGCTCAAGAGGCACAAGTTCGTCAATGGATTAGTGACAGTACTATTCCACATTTATTATTCAGTGGCGGACCTGGTACAGGCAAGACAACGCTTGCCAAAGTTCTTATCCATGACTTGGGCGTAGATGACTTTGATGTGTTGCAGATCAACGCTTCTCGTGATAATGGTGTAGATTTCATTCGTGATAAGATTGAAGGATTTGTATCTACAATGCCATTTGGTGAGTTTAAGATTGTTCTGCTAGATGAGGCAGATTATCTTTCACCAAGTGCGCAAGCAGTGTTGCGTGGGTTGATGGAAACTTATAGTGCAAGCGCACGTTTCATTATGACCTGTAACTATCCTAATAAGATTATCCCAGCACTTCATAGCCGCTGTCAAGGTTTTCATATTGAACGTCTTGATAAAACAGAATTTACTGCTCGTGCTGCTACCATTCTTGTTGAAGAAGGCGTTGATTTTGAATTAGATACACTGGATAGCTATGTAACTGCAGCATATCCTGATCTGCGCAAATGCATTAACAGTTTGCAAAGCGCAAGTAATGGTGGAACCTTAAGTTCTGCGAGTAATGATACGCAAAGCAGTAGCGATTACCGCATTGCCGCAGTTGAATTATTTAAGAATGGAAAGGTGCGAGAAGCACGTAAATTGTTATGCAACCAAGTTCGTGCTGATGAAATTGAAGAAGTATTTCGTTGGATGTATGACAATCTTGAATTGTTCTCAACAAGTGATGAGGGGCAAGATCGTGCTATTGTTATCATTCGTAATGGGCTAGTCAATCATTCTATGGTTGCCGATGCAGAAATTAATCTTAGTGCGACATTGTGTGAGTTAGCGGAAGTTAATGGAAATTCTTAGTCATATATATAACACGTATAAGAAAACACGCAAAAAGAAATTTACTGCCCAAGAAAAACGCATGTTGCGTCCTATTGCAGAAACAATTGCTATTATGGATGGCAATGCGTTTTTTGGATTGCAAAAAGATGATAATGGAAATGACACTTGGTATGAACAATACCTAGTAGAAGCATGGATGGTTGCTTCATATGAAAATAAAATCAACGGATGGGTCAAAGAAACCAGTTGGGTAAAAGATATGACTCATGAAAACCCATCCGTTGAAGAAGCTTATAATAATTGGCAATTATTAAAGATATTAAGTCGTCCTAATAATTAAATATCGCCATAAATGCGTAGAATCTCTTCAACTGCAGGATGACGTTCAATGTCACCACCGTTGAACTCAACTGTGCCAACATGATCACTATCAGTAAAACGTTCAATAAGACGGCTAAAGTCTAATAGACCATTCTCGCCTTCTGTTCTATCAGTTTGACGAACGTCACCTGTCACAATAATCCGACTGCCTTCACCGATACGAGTAAGCAACATTTTCATTTGATTAGGTGTTGCGTTCTGCATTTCGTCAGCAATAATCATAGAGTTCTTGAAGGTACGACCACGCATAAATGCCAGTGGGCAAATTTCAATTACTTGATTTTCTACCATCTGTTGAGTTTCACGAGTGCTATAATACTCATGGAGAACATCAAACAGTGGCTTGGTCCAAGGTTCCATTTTCGCATTTAAATCACCTGGTAGAAAACCATGTTTTTCACCTTCTACGCCCACTGCTGGACGAGTAAGGATGATACGTTCAATATCACGATTTTTTAAGGCTTTAATTGCGGCTTGCATTGCAAGTAAGGTTTTACCAGTTCCCGCTGGTCCGCTTGCAATGATGATACTTACACTATCATCCATTAGTAGGTCAAGATAATGTTCTTGATTAAGGTTTCTTGGGATTATATCTACATTTCTTTTTTTAGCAGGTAAGAATTGGTCAGGTTCGATAACATTATTATAATTTCGTTTGTTTGAGTTTCCGTTTCCATTGTTAAAACTATTTGTTGGCTGATTATATTTCTGTTTACGCTTATGCTGCATTTGAGATTCCTGTGTTGGTTGTAACACATAATTATTTAATGCCATAATATGACAATTATGTTGTAATCTTTGAAGACCATTAACAATCATAAATATCTCAAAGGTGTTGCTATGAGTGTTAAAGCAAATTTAGAAAGCATAAAGAAATTATATATGAGCGATGCTAGCTTAAGCATGCTATGTGATTTTGAACGTGTGTTAGATAGTATGGATTTTTATGCATTTCCAAACTGGCGTTTGGGTGAGTTAGTAGAAGGTCCAATTATTAGTCGTTATTGGGTAAAATGCAAATTTATGTGGCCACTTGATCGTATGCCAGACCCATCTGCAGCTAAACGTCTTATGCCATATGGTGCAAAGATAACTTATACCAAAGATAAAGTTCAAGTTCCTGTAGAAATTCGCAGTCCAGCAGATATTAGACCAGGTAGCCATAAAGGAAAATTAGTTGATTTTCCAATTTGGTATGTGGAAATGATGTTGCCAAAAAAACTTATGAGTGATATTAAGCAAGGAAGTGTTGAAATTGCAGGTGAAGAAGTTGATTTGGCTGATTTACAAACTAGTATAGAAAAAGGTCTAACTGATAAGAGTACTGCAAATAATGCGCCACCTCAGGCTGCACCACAAGAAGTACCAGGAGCAGAAGAAAATGCGCAACCAAATATCTGAAGGTTTGCAAATGGGCGACCTTAACTATCTTGTTGATGAAACTATTCACATTGATGAATATAACAGCAAGATGGGACAAGCAAGTGATGTTGTCACTTTAAGTTTTAAAATTCGTGATATTATGCCAGCAAATGATCTTGTTAGCTATCTAGAAAATGGCTACGATTGGGTGTTAGACGCTGACGTAAGCACAGGTGAAGTTAGCGATAATGAACGTTTAGTATTTGTTGAAGTGCAACGCAAACCAGGCATCTTTAATTATATAAAAGAAATGTTAGGTGACCTCGATCATCTAACTGGTATTAAACCTGATTCATGGAAATTTCGTTGGTATAAAAGCGGCGATTATGTACAGATGAACGAAGAAAATTTTGAAAAAATAGTTCCGCTTACTGCTGAAAAATATGATGAAAGTGTAAAAAATTTCACAAGAATAAAAAATGAAACTAAAAAGTTAAATAGTGATATAGAAGACATCAAGCGATTAAGTGGGATTATCTAATGTTCGGATTTAGCCTTTGGAAGATATTTGTTATCATTGGTTTAATAGGCGCAGGTGTTGGGTATTTTAAATATACTCAAGATGAATTGGCAAGATTAAATCAAGAAGTAGCAACAAAAGACTTTGCTCTTAAGACTACTACTGCTACGTTAGAAAAAACACAAGCAGATTTAAAAGAACAGCAAGCAATTTCACAAAAAACATTTGATGATTATCAGGCTGCTCGTAATGAAGTGCAAGATATCCAAGAAAAATTCACAAAGAATAATCGTGACCTTGGCGCATTTGCACAAAGCAAGCCTACAGAATTACAAAAGCGTATGAATGATGCAACAGCCAAATCATTCCGCTGCATAGAAGATACTGTCAATAAAGGTTTAACCAATGCTCAAGGTTGCTAAAGCAATTCCCTTATGTTTATTACTCGCTGCTTGTCAAACAATGCAGCCTACCACAGCAGTTGTTACTGTTGAACGTCCAACACTTGTACTACCTAGCGTAGATCAAGTTAAGTTAAATGACGTTGAATGGCACGTGGTAAATAAATCAGCAAAACCTGGAAGTGAAGATCACATTGACACGGCATTTGGAAAAGCACATAGCGAAAGCCTTTTCGCCATTAACCCAAGAGATTACGAAGACCTATCTGTTAATCAAGCCAATCTTGTTAAAGTCATTAGACAATATCAAGCACAAATTAACGCATACAAATCTTATTACGATTCCCAAGCCTCTACCCAAGGTACAACCAAGTCAGGAACTACCAGTGGCAGCACCAATTGAAGATGATGATGAGCCAGTTGGCCCTCGTCGTATGGCGGATGATGAACGTCCAGATGATGCACAGCTAAAAACTGCTGCTCCACCTGCACCTGTATTATCAGAATCAGACCAAAATAATATTGAACTTCGCAAACTTCGTCTTGAAGAAATGCGTTTTGCGTTAGAAGAAAAGAAAGAATATCATAAGATGGCGATTGAAGATCGTCATGAAGACCAAAAAGAAGATGAAGTTGCGTATGAACGTGCGCAGATAGCCAAAGAAGAAAATAAAAAAGAAGATAAAGCAAGCGAACACTGGATGAAGTCATATTGGCGTCCTGCAATGGGTTGGCTTTATATGCTAATTTGTTTCTTTGACTTTGTTGCTGCACCAATTCTAAGCATGTTGATGCCAATTTTCTTAAAAAGTTTAGGTGCAAATACAGTTACCTATGCTCAATGGCAAAGCCTTACACTGTCAAATGGTGGGTTAATTCACCTTGCATTTGGTGCGATTCTTGGTATTTCTGCTTATGGCAGAACTCAAGAAAAAACATCCGCAGCAAGCGCAGCAACAGGGGCAACAAAGCCACCTGGTGGCTCAATCAGCACCACTTAATTCTTGACAGATAGACCTTATCATGGCATAATTATCTAAGTGAGGAGATTTCTATGCTGAATAATTTTTATCAAGATTTTTGTGAATATTTTGTATATTTGCGATTAAAACTCAATAAACTAAACAAACCAAAAGTAAAATACAATGGTCCTATATTTGACGCAATGGGACAAATTAATAGTAATGTCAGTGGCGAACATATTATTGATATGATGAATCAAACTGGAGTGTATCGCCTTGCGCTGTTTGGACGTTATCAACAAGAAAAAGATGGTCGTCAGCATACTATAGATATTGCTAAGAAATATCCAGGGCAGATTGTGTTAGGCACATACAAGCGTATGGATCAACGTGATGATTTAACTACGGCTTTTGTTAAAGATACAATGGATGAAGTTCGGGCAGGCGCAAAATTTATTGGCGAACTTCATTATGTTCATGCTGATAAGCAGCATATTATTGAATTTAAAGAAAAAAATCTAACTGGTGAGCGATATGTTAATTGTTTAGCACCAAATAGTAAAATACTTATGAATTGGTTGCGAGGACGTAATATACCTGTAATGGTTCATTGGGAAAATTATAATTGGGAACGTGATTGGCCAGATTTTAATAAATTATTTTCTGAATATTCAGATGTTAATTTTATTATTCCACATTGCGCATACACAGATGATGCACATGCAAATGAAATATTAAATCGTCATAAAAATGTTTATATGACGATTAGTAAAAAAGATATGTTTCATTTTCGCAAAATATGGCTCAACAAATATGGTGATTGGGTAGGTCGTTATAGTTTAAAGAGCAAAGAAAAACAAGCAAGATTAGAAAGCAGTTTCTTAGAAACCAATGGTAAGATTAAACGTGACTGGTTGGCTTTATTAAATCGTTGGCAAGATCAAATCATGTTTGGCACAGACTGTCATACTATTGCTGCTTGGGAACATTATCCAGAAATTATTGATGTATGGCGTGAAATTTTAGCACAAGTACCACCACATATTTGTGAGAAGATTGCTTATAAAAACGCAGAAAAATTGTATAATAAAAATGAATCATTATGAAACATTGGGAGTGGCAGAAACTGCTAGCCCCGAAGAATTAAAGGCAGCTTTTAGAAGCCTTGCTAAACAGCATCACCCAGATATGGGTGGTGATCAGGCTAAGTTTCAGCAAATTAACGAGGCATATAGCACATTAAGTGATCCAAACGCTCGTGCGCATTATGATCATACTCGGCGCAATCCACAACCACAGTATAATCCATATGGCCAGGCACAACACCGTGGTGGCGGTAATCCATTTGAGTTTCATTTTAATTTTGGCGGCGGACCAGACCCATTTGGTGCATTTCACGAACAATTTGCACAACAGTTTGGATTTGCCACTCGTCAGCAACCACGAAATCGTAATATTCGTGTAACTATTGAAATGGATTTTTTAGAAACGTTCGAACGTCAAGTAAAAGTTATTGAATTTAGAACAACAAATCAAACCGATACTTTGCAACTAGAAATTCCACCAGGCATTGAAAACGGTAATGTTTTTACTATTTCTGGACGTGGCGATGATGCTAATCCAGCAGTGCCTCGTGGTAATTTAGAAGTTCAGATAATAGTTCGTAGCCATCCAAGATTTTTAAGAAATGGCGAAAATATTATTGAAGAAATAACAATTGATTGTTTCCAAGCAATCATGGGTTGCAATATACCAATTATGTTACCAAGTGGTAAAACAATTGAAATTAATATTCCAGCAGGAACTCAACATCAAAGCCAGTTTGGTATAACTGACGAAGGATTCCCTAGACAGAACGGTACTCGTGGCAAGTATATTGCCAAGATTAATATCCTTATACCATCTGCACTTACTGCACAACAACTTGATTTAATTGCACAAATACAAAAAATCAAACCAATTAACACTTGACTTAAATAGAAAAGGTGCTATATTAATATTATGACCCAATTTAATAGCAACAACGATCTTGAAAAAATTGTTAAGGTAGCCAAGCAATTTGCTGCTGAAAACCATCATCAATACTTTACAGTTGAACATTTACTATATTCTATGCTACATGAAAAAAGTTTTATGCAAGTATTACAGACAATGGGTGTAGATGTAGAGAATCTAGCCAAAGAAATTGAAGATTATATCTTCGAAAACTATCCACAAAGTAATATAGATGATGAGCCGAAAAAGACACAAAGTCTTGAGCGAGTATTCAATCGTGCTTTTACACAAGTAATTTTACTTGGTCGCCAAACTATTCATATCAGTGATCTTTATCTTTCAATTACAAAAGAATCACATAGTCATGCTGCTTTTTATCTAAAAAAATATGGCGTTGAACCTGAAAAGGTTATTGAAACTTATAATAAGAGCAAGAACAAGAAAAATATTAACCTAGCAAACAATGCGCTAGATGAACATTGTACTAATTTAAATGAGATGGTACGCAATGGCAAGATTGAAGCGGTAATTGGTCGCACTACTGAAATTGCTGATATGACGCAGATTCTTGCTCGCAAGAACAAATGCAATGTGTTACTAGTAGGTGACGCTGGCGTTGGTAAAACTGCTATTGCAGAAGGTCTTGCATATAATATCGTCAATAACGACGTACCAAAATTCCTAAAAGACCATGAAGTTTATAGTTTAAACATTGGTTCGCTGCTTGCCGGTACAAAGTATCGTGGTGATTTTGAAGAGAAGCTTCAAGAAATTATCACAGCAGCTACCGAACTTGGTAACATTATTTTATTCATCGACGAAGCGCATCAGATGCGTGGTGCTGGCAGTGGCAGTAATAGCAGTGTAGATTTTTCTAATATGTTAAAACCAGCACTTGCTCGTGGTGATTTTAAGGTTATTGCTGCAACTACTTGGGAAGAATATACTCAGCAGTTTGAAAAAGATCGTGCGCTTATGCGTCGTTTCAATCGTGTTGCTGTAGATGAACCAAGTATTGCGGATTGTAAAACTATTCTGCTTGGTATTAAAGAAAACTATGAAACTTTTCATGGTGTAAAAATTACCGATGAAGCAATTAGTGAGGCAGTAGAACTATCTGCTCGTTATCAAGCAGATAAGAAACTTCCAGATAAAGCAATTGATCTTATTGACAGTGCTGCAGCATTGCGCCGTACAAAAGCACGTGGCTCACGCACCATTGATGTGGCGCAGATTCGTCGCGAACTTTCTCGCATTACTGGAATTCCAGAAGCACAGTTAGGCGCTGAAAATACACAAAAGATTATGCCTAACATTGGCGCTGAGATTAAAGCAGTTGTGTATAATCAAGATACGGCAGTTGATAAAGTCCTTGACCGTGTGTGGGTATCACAGGCTGGTCTAAAGGCTGATAACAAGCCTGTTGGCTCATTCTTGTTCCTTGGACCTACTGGTACAGGTAAAACAGAACTTGCCAAGCAATTGGCAGATCGTTTAAGTATGAAGTTGCTGCGCTTTGATATGAGTGAGTATCAAGAACGTCATTCTATCTCACGCCTTATTGGTGCGCCTCCTGGCTATGTTGGCTATGAAGATGCTAACCTTGCTGGTGGGTTGCTTATTAGTGAGATTGCCAAGAATCCACATTCTATCATTCTCTTTGACGAGATTGAAAAGGCACATCCTGATGTTTCACAGGTGCTGTTGCAAGTTATGGACGAAGGTTTCATCACTGGCACCAATGGCAAACGAGCAGATTGCCGCCAGTCTATCCTTATTATGACTAGTAATTTGGGTGCTGCTGATAGCGAACGTAACATTATTGGCTTTGGTGGCGGTACAAATGTGGATGCAGTTGATGCTGCGGTTAAGGAGTTCTTCCGCCCAGAGTTCCGCAATCGAGTGGATGCGATTGTTACATTTAACAAACTTGATAACGCTACAATTCGCAAGGTTGCAGAGAAGTTTATTCGTGACCTTAATGAGCAACTTGCCCTAAAGAATACATCTGTTTCACTTACTGATGCTGCATGGGATTGGTTATGCAAGAAAGGATATACTCCAAGTCTTGGTGCCAGACCAATGCAACGCACTATCCATGAACACATTAAAGTTCCGTTAGCAAAGAAAATACTGTTTGACAAGACAGGAAACTATGCTAATATTAAGGTGGACCTAAATGGTGACAAGTTAGAATTGGTGGCAGAAGATGACAGAGATAGCAGAATTAACGCTGATTGAATACCGTGATCGGTTTAAAGACCATTTGTTTAAATGGCATATTAGTACCGAAAACAAACTATGGTATGGAAAGTATCATTTTCGTGTAGAACTAGCAATTCCAAGAGATTGGAATATTTTTGGAAATATGCGAAATGTCTTAAAAAAGCTTGATCCATACTGTCGTCTTCGTAAAGAATCATTTTTGCGTTTCTTTACGAATAGCACCACTGCGCTTGATGCAATTCTTGCTGATCCATCATTGCTTGCATCAGTCAAAGGATTTACCACAAGCAATAATCAGTATATTTCTGAAATTAAAAACCTTGACAATATCGCAGTTGATGTTAAACTGGTAAGTGAAACAAGGTATGACCCAGATATTCCTTATCAGGTTGAGTTTGAAACTTATTGGGGTTGGCAAACAGGTGGCTATGGTGGCAGAAAAACACAGCGAGAAAATCTACTTGAGTTGTATGAGTTTGTTAATAACAACAAAGATGACTTGTCATTTCCATACGAACTAAATCGCTGGTGTACTCGTACTGCCACAGGTTTTGAAACAGGTTATTACTATGGCACAGTTCGTGTTTATTGCAGAAGTGCAGACAATATTCCGCTACTGTATATGTTGTTTCAAGATGGTATCAAAAAAGTCTATAAATTAGTAAAGAAAGTGAAAGCGTAACATAATGAATATTGAATTAGCAACAGCATTGATTTCTCGTGGTATCGTAAATGACAAGACTCGTATTTTAGCACGTTGTCCTGTTCCAGCATTTGGTGGTATGCCAATGGAAAAACGTTTATTTCTCAATGTAGATAAGGTCGTAAGTGATGAGGGAACGCTAAAGTTTATTTCTTCTCATCGCAGCGGTCGCAAATTTAGTGTTCCTATTGAAAAAATTGATGAAATTGATGGCATGGAACCTACTCGCCTTGGTCTTGCGTATGATATTAAACCAAATGGCTCGAATCGTGGGGCGGGCAAGAAGCGTGGGCGTAAGCCTAGAATAAATACATTGGAGAATATCAATGGCTAAACTATTTGAAGAATCAATTACAATAAAAGTATCGCAACTAGTTGCAGACAATAAAACTGCTGACACAAAACTAGATAGCGATACTATAGACCAGTTAGTTGCAGTTATTCAAGAACTAGCTGGCGATAAATGTTTAGTAGAAGTGGAAAATAATGGCTAGCTTACCGCAAGTAGTTTTAAGTGCAATTCAGTTTGGACAAGTTTATCCGCCATATGATGGCGTTAGTACTACTTGGAGCAGTAACCTTTTTAAAGGTAACGGATACTATGGTTATACAGATGGCTTACACACTGTAACGTATAGCTTAAGTGGATTTGTTGGTATAATTAAATTTCAAGCAACCTTATTAACAAATCCAACAGAGAACGATTGGTTTGATATAACTACTACTACAGTTGGTGATGGCACTAATCCTGTAAATGGCACAAGCTATTATAATTTTACTGGAAATTTTGTGTGGTGCCGTGCGCATATCACAAATTTTTCTGCTGGTGATATTAATAGAGTTCTTTACAATACATAAAAATTCTGTTACACTTGCTATAGTAGATATATAATAATATCTACACTTAATGGAAAGAGTCAATGACAGAAGAAATTAATCAACAACCACCACAAGATAATACGTTTGGTTTGCCGCCAGAGGCATTAGATTTTTTAAGAAAACAACATATTCATTTCTGCCTACCAATGTATGGTGGTCTATGCAATGAAGCAACTTTTATTGCAATGATTAAGTTTGGCATTATTGCGGGTAAGATGGGACTTAACTATTCTATTGATACGATGGTTAATGAATCACTTATTACTCGTGGGCGAAACAACCTTGTTGCAAAGTTTTTGTTTAACCAAGCAGCAACACACCTAATGTTTATTGACGTTGATCTTGGATTTGATCCAGAAGCGATCATTCGTTTGCTACTCGCCAATCAAGATGTCGTCGGTGGCGTATATCCAATGAAGCGTATCCCAATTCGCTATGTTATTAACACAGTTCCAAATCCAATTACTATGGGTGATCTTGTTGAAGTTTCAACCCTTGGAACAGGCTTCATGATGGTAAAGCGTCAGGTTATTGAACAATTGATTAACCTGCATCCAGAACTTAAGTATCGTGATAATATCGGCATTGGTGCGCAGTATGAGCCACTTATGTATGGCTTGTTTGATACTATGATTGACAAGGATGATAACTATCTTTCCGAAGATTGGACATTCTGTTATCTATGGCGTATGGCAGGTGGTAAGATTTTTGCCGACACTGGCATTAAACTTGACCATACTGGTTATCACAAGTATGAGGGAAATGTTGAAGAACTTAAGAAAGTTCTGCTCAACCAAACTTCAAATGGTGGCCCACATCATCTTGACCCACAGGCACAAGCAGCACCCGCAACTCCAACTGCTTCGCCACAGCCAATTAAATTAAAGTTAGGTAAGAAAAAAGGTTAATCTTTATGTCTGATGATTTAGAAACAGTAGAATTTAAAATCCAGTTTAGTAGTACTTGGCACAATGAGCCGCCAAGTTATGAAATTTTAATTGATGATGAATCAATTGAAAGCGGACAAGTTTCTGAATTAGAAAGTAATAAAGAAATTAAATCTGTTTCTTTTTCTAAAGAATTGCCAGAAGGTGAGCATGAGTTAAAGATTCGATTGCTTAACAAAAAACCAAAACATACCGAAGTAGATGATAGCGGCAATATTTTATCTGATCAACTTTTGTGGATTAAAGAAGTTGAAATTGATGAAATTGAATTAGAATGGCTTGCATATTTTAATAGCAGATTCTACAAACAAATTGGTACAAAAGGTGGCAAACCAATATATGAAGATGAACCGTTACCAGAAAAACTCAATGTTATTGGTTTAAATGGTGAATGGCGTTTAACTATTAGTGTTCCTACCTATATGTGGTTCTTAGAAAACCTATAAATATTTGATGTTCATAAATCAGATAGTAAACGAGGCACCAAAAGTAGGACGTGCATTTCAGCACGTAGAAGATTTGGTATTGATAAATGGCAGTGATGGTGCATCTACTGCCATTTCTCGTCTTTCCGCTCTCGCAAGCAATCCACAAACCGTGCGTTGGAAATGGGATGGCAAACCTCAAGTATATTGGGGACGTGAGCCAAATGGTAAATTTATCATGGTTGGACACAATGGTTGGTTAAAACCCGATAGCAGCGGAAAAAGTCAAAGTCCAGCAGAACTTGTTAAATTTATCATGAGTACTGGCAATGTTACGCCCGATAAAGAAGATGAACGTATGCGTTTTGCTAATGAGTATGCTAGTCTATGGGCGCTGTTTGAAGCAGCAACTCCACAAGATTTTCGTGGTTATGTGTATGGTGATTTATTGTTTATGCGTCGTCCCCAATTAGAAAATAATGCATACACATTTACACCAAACAATGTTACCTATAGCGTACCACAATCAACTGAACTTGGCCAACGTATATCAAAAGCAACCGCAGCAGTTGTAGGACATGCATACTTTCCACAGTTTGGTATGGGCGATGATCAACAGCAACCTATTGATGATTTTACGCCATTTAATAAAACACAAGGTTTAATTGTGTTGGGTCCAAAATATGCACAGCAACCCGTTAAAATTGATACAAAAAAATTACAAGACTTACAGAAATATGTTGCTGCAAATAAAGTTGCTATTGATAATTTTTTAAATGATGAACGCCTTGCTGCTATGAAAATGGCAGGATTTAAAGGCGTTCTTTATAACTTTAACAATCAGATGGCAAGGGTTGGCAGAACAAATGACCTTGCAAGTGAATTTATAACTTGGCTAACTAGCAGTAGCAGGCAATCTGCGCCAATGCAACAAAAAATTCAAGACTGGATTGCGCAAAATCAACGAGGATTTATTGCTACATTTGCGGTATTAGAAAATCTTCGCACGGTTAAGAATCAAATTATTGACCAATTAGATAGTGAAGGTGGCGATATTCAACAAACTACCAAAGGTCAAAAAGGTGGCGAAGGTTATGTTAATTATGGCGAACCTAATATTAAACTTGTGCCTCGTCATCGCTGGACACCAAATTAACCCCTACCCATTATACAGATAAATATTTTATCTGGATTGTATAATGACCTTAAGCCATCGCACCATTTTTAACGAAGCACCAAATCCGCATATTTCATTTGCATTTGGACGTATGAACCCTCCGCACTTTGGACACGAAGGGTTAATTAATACTCTTGCCAGCGTGGCAAAGAAAGGCAGTTGGGCATTATTCCTTAGTAAAAGTCAAGATACTAAAAAGAATCCTCTTACCTATGATCAAAAAGTAAAATGGGTAAAAACACTTTATCCACAAACACAAGGACATCTCGTTGAAGACCCCTCAATTAAAACATTCTTACAAGCAGCCGCATATCTTTATGACAAAGGCTTCCGTAGTGCCACTTTCGTGGCTGGTGAAGACGATATGGCATCAATGCGACCAGTATTGGAACAATACAACGGCAAGCAAGTAGCACACGGTTTCTATCAGTTTGAACCGTTATCCTTTATGGAAAGCCCTCGCTTAACGAGTGCTACAAATGCTCGTGAAGCAGCGAAGATTGGTGACCCAGAAGCATTTGAACGTGCTACCCGTGTGCCACAAAATATTATGGTAGATGGTAAAACACTATTCCAAGCAGTTCGTAGTGGCATGGGACTAAGTGAGACAGTTGAAGAAAGTATTATCAGTGAAAGCATTATCCGTGAAAGCCTATCAGTAGAACAACTTGCACACATAAGTGATAAAGCACTTGATGATGCTTATCACTATGGTTTATCTACACCTACCAATAACTTTGGTTGGTTGGCAAACATTGAAAGTGCCACTGCTGCAAAGCGTATGATTGATAGTGGCATTACAGATGTAGAAGCAATTGCTAATGCTATCCACGATGGTTGGAATAAAACTGCCGTGGCTGATTATATGGGCAAGTTGCAGTTAGATACTCCAACTATTCCCGACAAGAAAAAGAAACGTTATGCTCTTGCCCAACAAACTTATGCACAGTTGCCAGAAGTAGAAAAAGAAAAAGACCGTGTAGTTGCTCGTGCTATGTTAAAGGCAATGGGCATTGTTACCGAAGCACCAGGCATTGGTGGCGATTGGGGCGATAATCCTAAACTTGTAAAACGTGGTCGCAAACCATATGAACCTAATAAGGACGATACCGATTATGGTTCTACACACGGCACAGACCTTGATTTATATGGTTTGCCAAAGTATGAATTAGATGAAGACCTAACTCCTGACCAATGGGCAGAGTTGCGCATTACTGATCCAAAAGCCTATATGGGCAATAAAGATTATGCTAATCGCCGCTGGTGGACGCTAATGTTCAAGAAGGCTCGTGCCGCTGCTCGTGAGAAAGGCATGGAACGTTTTGAATTTCCACCAGGTTCCAAGAACAGTTATATGGTTGCTCCTGACTTGGCAAATGAAAATTTAGATGAAGCAGCAGAAAAATCAACCAAAGCCGTAGCAAAGTACCAGGATATGCCTCGCAATGGTCAACGTTGTGATCATTGCACTATGTGGCGTCCTCCTCATGGTTGTTCGGCTGTTAGTGGTAAGATTGCGCCAAATGGTTGGTGTTCATATTACAAGCGCAGTCATCGTAAAGATTTAGATGAAACTATTGAACCAAATAGCAACATGTTGGCAATAGCACAAGAACTTGAAGACTATGCCAATCAACATATTTCACAAGAAGAAGATGGTTTTGGTGATTTTATGTATCACGCAGAACTTATTCGCAAAGGTCATCTTGACATACATCGTGAAGATATGGAAAAAGTTCAACCACGCTATCTACCGATTATGAAATCTATCACAAAGAATGAATTAGTAGCAGAATCACAAATTGACGAAGCAGCATCACCAGTGCTGTTCCACTATACAGGCAGTGTAGGGGCAGCATTAAACATTCTTAAAAACAATGAGTTTATGTTGAGCATTTCTACTGGTAGTGTAGAAGATCAGTATGCGCCAAAAGGTTATAACTATTTCTTATCTACCACTCGCAGCAAAGTAGGCGGTTATCACGAATTTACTGGCGGCACTGCTGTTATGTTTAATCTTGATGGCAATTGGTTTAATCGTCGTTATCCAGTTAAAGCAATTGACTATTGGGCAGGATTTGATAAGCAAAAGCACAGTGAAAGCGAAGACCGTGTATTCTCACGTGAGCCAACAATACCAGCAGATGCTATTACAGCCGTTCATATTTTGCTTAAAGAAGCAGGTGAATTTGCAAGCCCAACTACTCGTCAGTTAATGATTGTAGCAAAGAAGCGTGGCTTACCAACTTATCTTTATAGCAATGAAAATGCGTGGAAGTTACAGGACACCAAACGAGCAATACCAGTAAGCAAAGCCCAAGATTTAATTCGTGGTCAAAAGAAGACTGGTTATATAAGCACCTTTAATGGTAAGAAATATCTTGCTCCTTGGTTAGAACTTATCTTTAAGAAGAAACGCAGTGAGTTATCCAAAGAAGCAAATAAACTGCGTTATAGTTTAACCTATTGGAGCGGTGGTCAGTTTGCTGATGACCTTGGGTTACGTAATGAAATTACCAATGCTCGTAAGCCAGGCAACAGTGGTTATGAAGCAGCAACTAAAATTATTGCAGCAATGCGCAAAATCGGTGCTAGCGATGTAAAAGGTTTGCTAACATTCTTACACAAGAAGTGGGATGCAGAAGCACAACAAAGTGAAAGCATTGAAGAAGCACTTGACCCGAATGAAACACATGGTTGGATTTTGCCTAATCGCAAAGTTGAATATGTTACGAAGGAAGAACATCTGGGATGGCTTTATAGTAAAGACATTGATGGATATGAAGAAGCATTTAAACTTGGATATGTGCGTTTTGCAAAAGCAACCGTTTCGTTTTTTGTTCAAGGTTTCTTGCCTGACCTTAAAAAGATGTATCGTGTATATGCACAAACTGCACTTGGATTTAAGCATATTGCAGTTGATATAATAGTTGATGAGCGAGGCAGAATTGATAACCAAATTTCATTAGACTACGAAATGCCAAAAGACAAAGCAAAGTTTATAAAGAAATTTGGACCGCAACAAAATGAACACGCTGGTTCTATCATAGGAACTGTTGGTGGCGGCAATGATTATCCTGACCGTCAGGTAGCCACATTTCCTTGGGATCGTGAGGTTGAACCAGATGAAAATGGCGCAAAAGTACAGTATTTGAATAAACAACGCAAACCTTAAAAACGGTAAATATATAAATGAGCGACAAAGACCTAATCCTTGAAGAAATCCTAAATGAAGTGAATATGAGTCCGTCAGCCCTTCGTGCGGCAGTGGCAAAGATTCCCAATGCCAAGGCAGGTCTTGAATTTGAACTTATCGTCACTAATCTTGAAGAAGAGGAAGATGATGATTATGATCCATATGAAGACTTTGATAGCGAACCAGACTATGACCAAGATGAGCGTGTTTCTACCGCAAGTTTTAGTGCATTAGTACAAGATGTTACGCAGTTCTTCGTTGGCGACCACAATAGTCGTCGTGAAGTAAACTTTGCAACTGCTTTGATCCATGACGCATGGAACGATTATATTGAAGGTCCGCTATGGGATAATTATACTAGCGCCCGTATTCAAGATTTTATTGACCAACGTTATGGTCGTGATTATGCTAATCAAGCAGAACTATTTAAAGAAATTGATACGATTGATCCATATGAAGAGTTTAAATCACGATATTTCCAAACTTGGGTAGATAATCTTGAAGATGACGATAACATTGACGACTATCTTGAACAATTTTTAGAAGACAACTATGGTGGCGCATATATGAGTAATTTGGCAAATAATAGCAGTCTTGGGCTATCTTGGCCAAACTGGACTGAACCTGATTATTATGACCGCAGAACTCGCTCTACTGTTGATGTAGGTGATTTCCGTCGTGCTGTTGGTATGAAGACTATTAAGAGCGGCAGTTATCACGGCATAGCAAAGCCAAACGATGCGTATGTTATTGAACCAGATAGCAGTCTACAACCTACTCGTGGCAAAGGTGGCGAAGGTTTAGAGTTTGTATCACCACCACTTGATATCACAACTATGATTGACCAAATCAATAAGGTCAAGGCGTGGGCAAAAGATGGCAATGCTTATACCAATGATAAAACTGGTTTGCATATGAACATCTCTATACCAGGTTATAAGTTAGATAAACTTGATTATGTTAAACTTGCACTATTTTTAGGCGACAAGTATATTCTTGAAAAGTTTGGTCGTCTTGGTAATTCATACGCTCGTAGTGCGTTTGAACAGATTGCCTCATTCATTAAACAAAATCCAGAAAAGGCTAATAAAGCCGTTGATGCGATGCGTCAGAATTTAAATCTAGTAGCATCCAAACTTATTCACAGTGGTTATACTGACAAGTTTACAAGTATCAATACAAAAGATAATCGTGTAGAGTTTCGTTCACCAGGCGGTAACTGGCTTGATATGGATACTGATGAAGTAGTAAACACACTGTTACGTGTTGTATATGCTATGAACATTGCCCTTGACCCAGAAGCAGAACGCCAAGAATACCAAAAGAAATTTGCCAAACTGCTTACTGCTGATAAAAAAGATGAAACCGATACTATCAAGTATTTCACAGCATTTGCAACAGGTAATATGCCTCGCGCAGCACTTATAAGTTATGTTAAAACAGCACAAAGCAAGCGTGATTTTGCCAAGAAAGCAAAAGCACCGCAACCAAATGTTGGTGGTGGTGACGATGATGATACACCGTATGTAGATTACGATGGGATTGGTGGTATTACATTTCAGATTATCAGTCGTATAACTGGCAACCCATGGCAATCATTTGTAGTATCTCCAAGAATGACTTACAGTGATGTATATGATATTGCCACACGCATAGTGCGAGCAAGTGGTCGTTCATTTGACCTAGTAGCGTTAAGAGATACTCGTGATCGTGATGGTCAAGCAGATGATATTCTAACACGCCAACCATTATCAATTGGCGGTGATCGAACTGTATCATCTATTCAACCTATGTATGTTATCCGCAGATCAAACAATCAGCAGGCGGTTACACAGTTTCGTGCGCCAGATAATGAGCAAGCACGAGACATTGCTGCTCGTCTGACGCGTGAATATGGTTATCGTGATAGCGATTGGTTCTTATCCCTTGCAAACGATGATTCAAATACACCAATACCTGGTGCTGGTACACAAGCACTACAATTGCCCAGTGGTGGCGCAGCAACCTATGTTGTTGTAAACCGTAGCGATGGCACAGAATTATTAGCAACACAAGCACAAAGTTTTTACGCAGCAACGCAAGCAGCCCAAAGATTTGCGCAAGAACGTAATCTACCATTAGCAAGTATTGCTATAAGATCACCAAACAACAATAATCTATGGGATACGCAAGGTCAAGTAATTCCTCAACCAACCGCACAACCAGAACAACCACGCCAATATTCACAGTTAGAAATAGATCGTGGTTATGATATTACGGGCAATGCTATTCCAGCAAATGCAACAGCCACATCTTCTAACATTACTGCTGTGGAAGGTGTAAAATACCAAATCATTGCCAGAGGTGGTGTAGTCCACGAGTTCCGTGCAGCATCACCTCGTGGTGCTGAACGCTATGCTGAATCTTGGTCAGATGAACATCTTGGTGATGAGGATTATGAAGTTCAACTTGCTCCTCGTAACGAAAGTATTGAAGAAAGTATCCTAAACGAAATCAATATGAGTCCTACATCTCTTGAAAAGTTTGCTGATACTCCATTTGCCAAGAGCATGAAGGTTGGATTTGAAACCGAAATGTATATTCCTGGTCTTGGCGGTGAAGAAGGCGATGAGGAAGAAGAAGAGGATATGGATGCCAATGAGGATTTTCCTGGCACGGCTTCATATCGTGATCGTCAGCGTGATGTTATGGATTTTTTTGTTAGCGATTACAATACTCGCAGTGATGTTGAAAGTGCATTAGAATCGTTCTATGAAGCATTTAGTGAATACCAATATGAAACCTATGATAATGAATTTGAAGGCACTGATGATTACAAAGACGCAGTTCAAGAAGAATTAGGCGATACGCCTATGGACGAGGCAAGTGAGCGAGAACTTGATGATGCCAAAGATAATGTTCGCACCAATTGGATGGAAGAAAACGAAGAATATACTTGGGGCAGATTCTTAAGTCGTAATAGCATTGATGACATGTATGATTGGATGCGTTGGGTAAATCGCAATACTCGTGAATCGCTAACTTGGCCGCATTATACATATAGCAGAAGTAGAGAAGAACCAACCACAGACATTGGTGATGTTGTTGATGATTTTAGACGCACAACTGGTTATAAAGCACGAGCAAGCAGTGGATATCACGGAGCAACTCGTGATGAAAGCACTTGGATATTTGAACCAGATAGTTCGCTAGATAGTCCAAATGATGATGGCGATGGTGGTATTGAACTTGTATCACCTCCAATGAACCTAGAAGATGGCTTGGCTGCGTTAGAGAATGTATTTGATTGGGCAAAGAGCAATGATTATTATACAAACCGCACAACAGGTTTCCATATTGGTGTTAGTATCCCTAATCAAACCTTAGAAAACATTGACCATCTTAAAGTAATCATGTTGCTTGGTGATGAGTATGTGCTTAAAGCATTTGGTCGTGCTGGTTCACGATGGACTAAGAGTAGTTTTGATCAAGCAAAGCGTGAAGTGCGTGGTAGAAATGCCCGAAAGAATGTACCAGCAATCCTTGATAAGATGCGTGGTGGATTGCAAGATATTGCCAAAAAAGAAATCAATAAACTATTGGTTCCTCGTGGCGACCGTTATGTTAGCGTGAATATCAAGCCAAATTATATTGAGTTCCGCAGTGCTGGTGGTAACTATTTTGAACAATATGAAAAAATTCGCAATACTATGTTGCGTTATGTTCGTGTCATAGGTGCCGCTGCTGATACTGAAGATGCAAGCAGAGAATATCAAAAGAAACTGTATAAGTTTGTAAGTGCTGGTATAGGTGAAAAAGACAATACTATGCAATTGTTTGCCAAATACACTGCTGGCGCTATTGACAAAGAACAACTTGTTAAAGAATTACGCACTGCCCAAGAGCGTCGTAAGCCTATTGCACCGATAGGCAGCGGACCAGTTGATGGTTTCTTGGAAAATGAAGACGGCGAGCAAGTAGTAAAAATCAATGGCACTGCTCCATATGATATGATTGAGGCAGCAGTGAAGTTTGCCCATGACCGTCAGATGCCACTTGCTGATGTAAGTCTGCGTTACCCTGGCTACAGTATGGTTCGTGTTCAATACTATTCTACTAATCCAAATGAAATGGACAGTAAAACAATAGTGTTTATTCCACAGGTTGAAATGTATTCAACATATCAAAGTGAAATAGTAAAGATGGCTGCTCCTGCGGCTGAAAAACATTGGGGCGTAAGTGGTTTGCGAGCAGATCGTTTTGGTGTTCTACTATTAGATGAATATTCACTACAATACTTGCGTGATGAAATGATGCGTATTACTAGTAGAGGCGAAGACCGTGTGCCATCACTGCCACCACAAGCGGCACAATCAAATACAACTGCTTCTGGTGCTGCTACAGGTCGTGCTGTAAAGTATCTGTTAAAATACACAGATACTGGACAAACCATTACTTCATTTACTTACAACGATCCAGAACAAGCAAAAGAGCATGCTAATGATATTCAACGACGCAATAGCAGTTCGGTGCGTTGGGGTGGCACATTGGGTGGCATTAATGGTATTCAGATGTTTGCTGTTGATCCCGATACCCAAGAACAAGAATTATTCTATATGGGACCAGGCGAGGCTATTGTAAATCAACCTGCTGCTGAACTTACACCAGCACCTAGACCTAGAATTGCAAATCCTGGTGGGCGTGGTGAGTATGCGCTATTTGTTCAAGGTAGACAGATATCAGAAAATGGAACTTTTAATTCTTATCAAGATGCGGTGCGCCATTTTACACCGCTAGCAAATGGTGCTGGACTAACTGGTTGGAGCGTAGGGCAACTATCATGAGAGCACACGAGTTTATAACCGAAACATTGAAAAAAGTAAAAGGTCGTTGGGCGCTTGTCAGTAAAACAACTGGCAAGCCGCTACAATACTATAAAGGTCATGGAAAGCCTAGTAAGGCATGGGTATCCAAAGTTGAGCGCCGTGTCCATTCTTTTGGATAATACTTGACTTATCCACAGAATATGCTATGATGTAGCATGGTCAAAATCAGGATAAATAATCGCATGCGTATAGATGAAGTCGTCAAAACAGAGTTCAAAGTTTATCTAGACATGGATGGCGTATTGGCTGACTTCTTTGGTGAGTGGGCTAGGCTTGATGGCAAAGACCACTATAAAGATATTGATAACCCAGAAGCCAAATTACAACTTGTGCGAGACCATCCTACATTTTGGGTAGACCTTCCCTTACTTCCTCATGCAAGGGAACTTGTTCGCACTGTCAAAGAAACATTTGGTGAATATTATATTTGTTCTACTCCACTGGCTGGCGACAGTCGCAGCGAAAGTGGAAAACGTGCTTGGATTAATATGCATTTCAATGACATGTTGCCAAGCGGAATTGAATTAACACATAATAAAGCACAGTTTGCTACCAATGAACGTGGCGTTTCCAACATTCTTGTTGATGACTATGGTAAAAACATAACGGCATGGCAGATGGCTGGTGGTATTGGTATCAAATATGATGATAGAGATTTCGCCCGTGTTGCCAAAACACTTAAGCGTTTTGCTAAACAGGGAGAATTAGCATGAGGGAACTACTATGTATGATACACAAACCCTTGACACTTGGGATGAAGTTACCGAACTTTGGGAAGAATTCCAACACGCCACAACATACCAACCGCCTGTCAATTTAAAACGACAGGCGTTATCGTTTCTACGCAAGAAGATGCGCAGAAAACTTACTCGCAGCGATTTACGCCGCTTGAGTGCCAAAATCAATAAGATAAAAAATAGTGAAAATCTTCAAGAGCGAGCACGTAGCACTAAATTATATAAGGATTTAGTTGCGGTGTTTAATTGTTAGAAGAAAAAGAAATTGAAATTGCTATAGTTTTATATCCCGAAACATACGATTATGTTAAAGGTGATATTGTTTATAGAATAACAGCAAATAATCAATTATTTGTAGAACGTGTTTTTCCCGCAATTACAAGTGACAAAATGCTCGTTGAACGATTTATATTTTCGTATGAACATATAAAAAATATTAAAGTTAATATACAAAACATAGGCAACAAAAAAATAAAAATTGCTAGATTTTTTATCAATAAAGATAGATTAGTAAATGGTATGGGCAACACTTTTACATATTCATCTACAGATTATAGAATACAGATTACCTCAAACTAATAAATAATTCAAAGGATATCTTAGATGAGTAACTACAAAGTTCATGACAGTTCAGTATATGGAAAAATATTATACAAGGATGATCGTCCTGTCATTGTAAATTACGATGATGCAGAAAAATTATTACAACGTTTTCGTGGAACTTCTGTATGGAAATTGCCTACTGGTCGTTATCTTATTAAATTACCAGAAACTATTACAAGTCTTGATGAATGTGATTGTGAGATTGTAAGTCAGCCACAACGTTCATATTCAATGGGTTCAAATTATAGTGAAGAACCACGTGATAATGAAGTTCATATGGCTCGTGCTGATCTTTATCGCACAGCAAAGTTAGCAATCATGTTGCACGAACTGCTAAAGAATGTTGGTGAAGAACAAGGATTAGATGGATGGGTGCAGCGCAAACTAACTCGTGCTGCAGATTATATTGAAAGCGTATTTGATTATATGGATTATGAAATGCGCTATCCAGAAGAAGAAATGATGGAAGACCCACAAGTACCAGGTCAATTACAACCACCTCAAGGTCAGCAAATGGGAACACCACAACCTACTGCCAACAATGGCACACCAGGCGGTAAGCCAAATACACCACCAGGCGCTACTAAGACTCCTGGCATGGTAAAAATGGCAAAGATTGATACCAATGGCAATGTGCAAGGTCAGGCTATTATGGTGCCAAGCACACAAGTTAAAAGCAAACAACAAGCAGGTTTTCATGTAATCGGTGAAAGTGCAAGTGCTGGCGCAAGCGGTGCTGGTGGTATTGCAGTTGGCGCAATGAATGGTGGTGCAGGCAGCAATAATGTTGGTTCGCTATTTGGCGGAACCTATAATCAGAAAAAGAAAAAGCGTAAAGTAGAAGGCAAAGGTCAAACTGGTCCAAAATTTACTGGATATTGGAAAGGTACCGACAAGGGTCCGCCCGGCAAAAAAATGGTAGGAAGCAATTAAGATGAATACAACAGCGTTATTTGAAGCAGCAGATTTTAATCCGCTAATGGAAAGTTGGACTAGTGCCGGTCGTGCGATTAGTGAAGCAAAACTAAGTCCAGAGCAGATTACTGCGCTTTTTGGTGCAATTGAGCAAGGCGCAAGAGCAAGTGGCACTAACAGAACTGCGCTTGGCAAAGGCGTAGATGTTGCTGGCAAAGCAGGCGCTGCTGTAAATAATGCATATCAAGGTATTATCTCTAAAATTGGAAATTTAGGTCCAGTTAAAGGATTTGATAATGCTTTTGATAGTATGGCTGCAAAACTAAAAGATGCTACTGGTGGTGACGAAGGTCTTGCTAAGCATGTTTATGCGTATCGTGCGCTTGCTAAAAAGCATCCAATTATTCAAAATCTAATCTATGGCGCACTTGTTGCAGTCGTTGGCTTAGCAACTGGTGGTGCTGCTCCCATTGCAGTGTTGGGTCTTATGAAGATGACAGATCGTCTGCTACAAGGCGATAAACTAAGTGCTGCTATGATTAAGGGCGGTGTTACTGCTGGTGCTGCTGGTCTTGGTCGTGAATTAGCAAGTTATCTTAAAGGTGCCGCTCCTGCCCCATCAAAGGTGCAAGGATATCATGCTGGTACTGATGGTGGTCCGTATGATACAACTGCAGCACAAAATAATGTATCAGGAGTTCAAGGATATCATGCTGGTACTGATGGTGGTCCGTATGATACAACTGCAGCACAAAATAATGTATCAGGTGTTCAAGGATATCGTGCTGGTACTGATTTAGGTCCGCAAGATTATACTACTATGAAGGTGCCAAATGGTTCTAATTTAAGCACTATTGCTAAACAATATAATGTAAGTGTAAAAGATTTAGTTGATGCAAATCCACAATATGCTAATAACCCAGATGCAATTCGTGCTGGCGCTACACTTAAAATTCCAAAGCCAACGGGTAATCCAATTTATCAAGGTGGTGTTGGTACAGCATCAGATACTGCAAAGCGAGTAGCAGCCGCAGGTGCTAAGAAAGTTACAAATAGCAGCCAATATGTAGATCGTGATGCTACAATGCAAGATTGGTTCTTACGTGAAGGCGTACTTGATGATGGCGCTCGCAGCGTGTGGGTATTTGAAAGCGCAGTTCCTGTAATTTTCCATCAAATTGAAGAAGCTGGTTTTGTTCAAGGCTTGAAAAATATTGGTAGTGCTATTGGTAATAAAGTAAGCACGATTGGCAGCAATTTAGCCAATAAAGTTACTGCAGACAAGCTAAACAATGCATGGAAAAACGGTCCTGGTTTTTCATACAGCGGGCAATCTAAAAGCGTTGATAGTGCAGTAGTTCTTGACTTTTTACGCAAGCAAGGCGTTAGCGATGAAATAATTAAAACTACATTTAAGAATATGAAAATTCCATTCCCTCGTGGGTCCCGTGCGCCAAAACAAGCTGCTCCTACAGCAACAGCGCCAGCAACAGCGCCAGCAGCAGGTGGAGCAGCAGGTGGAGCGGCAGGTGGAGCGGCAGCGCCCACTACAGCACCAACAGGTGGAGCAGCAGGTGGAGCAGCAGCGCCTGTATCAGGAGATGTGCGTAGCATTATGAAAGCATATGGCACACTTTCAGCACAAGAACGTGCAGCATTAAAGAAAGAAATGGAAAACTTTGATGATCACGAATATATGGCAAGTGGAACTGAAAGTAACAACAGTCGTGATATCATGCGTATGTTAGATGAAGCAAAGAATCTTGCACAGCAAGCAGCTATTGCTATTAATATGAAAAAACGTGGTAAAAAACCTAAAGGCAAAAAGTAATGCGTATTAGGCAGATTGTAAGCGAAGCAGACAAAACCGATACAGTTAGTATGGATATTCCGCTACTGCTACGTATGATGGAATATGCTCGTGAAGATGCAAAAACCGATGAAGATTTGCATGATGTTGCTGAAAAGATGATTAAATTATCCAAGCACCACGATTATCTTTGCATGGACAATTATAATGAAATTGTTGGCAGTGCCGCACACGACCATGTAGAAGAAAGTTGCCCGCATTGTGGCGGACTTATGCTACCAGAATCTCGTGTAGATGAAAAGAAGGATGCTTGCTATTATAAAGTAAAGAGCCGTTACAAAGTATGGCCAAGTGCTTACGCAAGTGGTGCGCTAGTTAAGTGCCGTAAGGCTGGTGCTAAAAATTGGGGAAATAAATCCAAATGAAGATGGAAGATGTTCTTGGTGAAGCATGTTGGAAAGGTTACCACAAAGAAGGTAACAAGAAGATGTTTGGCAAGACATACCCAAACTGCGTCAAGAACGAAAGCGAAGAAATTGAAGAATTTATTGATGTAAATAAAGCGCCAGAAAATTTTGACGTGTATGCAGATAATTACGGTTCTGATTATGATTTCACTGTTGGTAAAACCAAAATTGAAGTCACATTTAAAGAATATAATGAAAATTATTATGTATTGGCTTTCGAAAATAAAACACAGTCAAGACCCGATACCCATGCTGCAACTGGAACTGAAAAGGATACTGTTTTTAAAATATTTAACGGTGTTGCCTATTGTTTAAATCACTTTATTGCAAGACATCCCAATGCCGAAGTAATTGTCATGGGCGCAAAATCAAACGAATTAAGCAGAATTAAATTATATGATAGGGCAGCAAAATTCTTTGAGCAGATGGGTTTTAAGGCTGTAACCGATCCAGTTCAACAGAATAAAATTTTTAACGATGATAGTTCAGGTTACAAACTATACGTATATAAGAAAAAAATCGCAACAGAAATGGCCACAGAAAGTACAGAACTGCGCTGTGACCCAATTACAGAAAGTGTGCTACTTGAACAAGTTGATTATTGCATGCACTGTGGTAATTTAGTGCTACCAGAAGCAAGCGGCAATCTTCATAAGTGGTTTAAGGACAAGTGGGTTAATATTGGCAAGAAAGTTGGTGGTAAGCATCCCCCATGCGGTACCAGTGGTAGCAAGAGTGGTTATGCTAAATGTGTTCCAGCAGCAAAAGCACGTAGCATGAGTGCTGCGCAAAAGAAGAGTGCAGTTACTCGTAAGCGCAAAGCACAAAACGCAGCAGGTCGTGGCGGTAAAGATACTGGCGGCAGTGGCAAGGCACCAATTCGTGTGAGCACCAAAGCAAAGTCATAACTACTATATGACCAATAATCATAATGATAAGTTTCCTATCAAAACAGCAATGTTAATTGCTGATAAGGAAAATTATGTAGTGTATTGCAGTAGTTTAACTTATGGCAATGAACATGATTTTGCAAGATTATTGGATGAATTAAATTTTAAAAATAATTTTTTATTTGTTATATCCAAGTATGAAGTTTTTGATATTAATAAAGTAAAAAATACTATTGACGCCAATGATAAGAATTTAATTAATCTTATAAAAAAATACAAAAAATCTGCAGAAAATAAAAATTATAAATTTAAAATATTATTTGAACACAAAGATGAAGCACCAACATACAAATATGATTATAAATTTATTATTGATTATATTATAGAAAAAACTAATATTTCTTTAAAAGATATTATAATTTTTAGTGGTGCGCAACATCAATTCAATACTTCTATAATTAATTGTGCGACAAATCGCGTTGCTATACGAAATTTTAAAATGGAAGAGTTAGCGGCATATAATTGTCATGTTGTACCAACACACCATTTTGTAAGTTTAGCAAGAATTACAAGACCGCATAGAATAGAAACCACTGTCCAATTATTAGATAAAAAACTTGATAAATTTGGACATATTAGTTTAGGCAGCGGATATTATAATGTAAAAGAAGAAAATAATTTTTCAGCAGTTCCACAAAGATATCAACATTTAATGCCTATGTATATAGATGGTCCGCAAGAAAATCATAATGGAAATGAAAATATATTCAATAGTATAAAGATTACACACGCATTTGCAAACATTGTGCAAGAATCAAGCTATGAAAAAGAAATAAATTTAAATTATTGGTCAGTGCCGTTTATTACAGAGAAATCTACTAAACCTTTTGCATTGGGACAAGTTCCTATATATATTTGTTACCACAATAGTTTAAAGTATATAAGAGCAATGGGTTTTGATTTATTTGATGATATTATAGATCATAGCTATGATTTAGAAATTAATCCACTGCATAGAATTAAACTTGCAGTTGAGCAGCTAGAGAAAATCTGTAATAAATCAATCCAATATTGGCAAGAATACAAAGCGCAAAATATTGATAGATTTATACATAATCAAGAAAAATTAAAGTATTACACAAAAAATATATATGAGATTCAAGCACAAGATTTACAAAACGCCATAGACAAATAAATAATATAGCAGGATTTATAAAATGAGTGACATGCGTTCTTTAATTGAAAAACTTACAGCCATAGCAGAAGACCGTCCAATGATTGGTGATGGTGTTTACCTAGAATTTGGTAACATGCTAGAAGTTGATACCGAAATCATGGAAATGAGCGGTGATAGTATTACTATACTTGGCGACGAAAGATTATTTAAGGTGTTAGAAAGCCTTGATGAAACAGAAAGCAAGCATGGTTCGCCATATGATCGTGGTCGTGCTGATTCATATTATGGTCGCAGACATAATCCACATAAACTCGTGCCAAACGAACATGGCGGTCATGAGCACGAAAAATTAACTGATCCACATGAAATTGAAGCATACACAAAAGGTTATAGTGAAAATGACGACCGTAAAGATTACGGCGAAGGCATTGAAGAAGGCGAAGTAGTTTCACTACAAAACAATCAGCAGACATTAAAACGATTAGTAAAAATGTGGTGGAATGGTAATCAAGAACAACATGCACAAGCCGCAAAAATGCTTGATAACATGGGATGGGATGTCGAAGAAGAAGATGATGATGTTGTTTTATACAAGGGCAATGAAGAAGTTCGATTCTTTATGGATGACCTTTATGAAGCAGAATATCATGGTCGTAAAGTTCCACTTAGCAAGCCAATGCGTGGCGATGTAAAGAAGTTTAAAGTGTTTGTTAAAGACCCAAAAACTGGCAATATTAAGAAAGTTAATTTTGGCGATAAGAAAATGCGCATTAAGAAGAGTAATCCAAAGCGTCGTAAGAGTTTCCGTGCTAGACACCATTGTGAGAATCCAGGTCCACGCACATCTGCTCGTTATTGGTCCTGTCGTAAGTGGTAAATTAAAGCAAGATATTGGAATATGTATAAATAATAGTATGAAAACATACTATGTATATCTTCTTACTGACCCAAGAAACAACGATGAAGTATTCTATTGTGGAAAAGGCAATGGCCATCGTTGGCGTAGTCATATAGGTCATTGGAGTGGAAACGGAGAAAATAACCCTACTGCAAATAAAATAAAAAAAATACAAGCAGAAGGATTGCAGCCAGGTGTTATATTCCTACATAATAATATTGAAGATGAAAATTTAGCATATAAATTAGAAGAAGATTATATTAAAGAAAACTATGATAAACTTACTAATATATGCATTGACGCAAGACCACCAAGTAATAAAGGAAAACCAAGCACTATGAAGGGTAAAAAACATAGTGAAGAGTCCAAAGAGAAAATTAGAAATAGTTTGCTTGGACAAAAAAGAGGTTCGTATAATGAACAATGGCGCAAGGCAATAAGTGATAGCCTAAAAGGTGATAAACATCCAATGTTTAATAAACCAGCAAATAATAGAACAGCGATTCTTGAAACAACAACCAATGCGACATTTACAAATCAAGTTGAAGCCGCAAATATTTTAGGGATTAGACAAGGTGATATAGCAAATTGTCTTGCTGGTAGACAAAAAACAGTTAAAGGATATGTGTTTAAATACCATAAATAATTATATGTTATTAACCGAATTATTTGACCTTGATGAAGCCGCTGGTGTCGGTGTAGTTCCTGCTAACAAAAAGGCGGCTAAAGACCCTCGTTATGCTAATGCACTTACTGTTGATATTCATCCTGGTGAAACGCAAAAGCAAGCAGCAAAATTTGGCAATAAGACTGATAAGATTGGTCGCCCACCTGTCATGAATCCAAATGGCAAGATTTCTAATAGCAGGTGATAGTTGGGGTTGTGGTGAATTTTCACCAGAAACAATAGAGAAAAAAACAACCATTATTTCCCATGATGGTTTAGTGCAATATCTTATAGAAGCTGATCATTTTGCAATCAACCAATCCTGTCCAGGTGACAATAACTTACGACAACTAAGGTTGATAAGTGATACTTTAAAAAAAGAAAAATTTGATCAAATCATATGGATTCAAACAGAACCACTACGAAATATCTATCATTATAGTCCATTTCCAGATGATCGTGATATATGGAATTATGATATAACTGTTTATAGCAAAAATGATTATAGCGCATATGATAAGATATTAGAAGATTGGTTTAGATTAACATACAATGCCGCACAAGAAATATATGATCGATTTTCGATACCTTTTTATATCATCGGAGGATTAAGTCCAGTGCATTCTATCATAAAAAAATATACATTTTGTAATAATATGATTGAATCATGGAGTAATACTATTGTAGATATAAAACAACCACATAATACCGTGTATCATACTAGAAAATTTACTAAGAATAATGTTCAGTATCTCAATGATAAGCGAATGGTTGAAGAATTGGAAAAGTGTGTTGCGTGGGAAAAAGCACAAGAATCACACGCAGATTTTATAGCATATCATCCAAGTCGTAATGCTCATAAAAAATTAACTGATATGATACTGAAAGATTTAGGTAAATAATACTATGCGCATTAGAGAAATTACCGAAGCAACAATGAGCACTACTATTCAAGGTCGTCATCCTGTCAGTGCAGGTGCTCGTGGGCTAATGGCTGCTCGTTGGAAATATGATACCATCGTTCGTGGCAGCGATAGTAAGAACATGATAAACGCTGTTGAGCGTCTTGCAAGCACACTTGATGGTGCAGAACGCACTGACTATGATGGCATTGATAGCATGATGCAACAAATATGCCGTGAGTTTGAAGTTGATCCAAAAGACCTTCATAATGCGTTTATTGCAAAATATAAATTGACACCCGATGCGATGGCTGCTAAAATGAAGCATGATCGTAAAAACCGTCCAAAATCCGTCTAATACAACATTTGCACCACCAATCGGTGCTACTGGTTCATCTACAACATATACAATTTCTGGTGGCGGCGGTGGCGGTGGTAATGGCGGCACTGGATATCTAACAAATAGCGGTTCTATGAGTTGGGGGACTACTGGAAGTCCATCAGTATCAATAATGGGTAGAGAATTGCAAATTACACCACAAGATAAAGGTGATGCAATTATTAAAACCAATCATAATGAAATAAATCTTGATAAATTGTATAAAACTGTTATGATGATTGCAGATAAGATGATGATTATCGCAGATGATCCATACTTTACCGAAAAGTATCCTACACTTAAGGATGCCTATGAACAATACCATACCCTATTAGAACTTTACAAGCAAGGAGAAGAGAGTGACAACGAGAAACTTTAGTGCAGAGGAACGCACGAAACTTAAGCAATTGATGAGCGAAAGTATGTCTGTAATGACCGAAGTAGAGGTTCTTACTGGCGGTCTTAACGATACTATTGCTGCTATCGCAGAAGAAATGAATATCAAGCCAAATCTGCTTAAGAAGGCAATCAAGATGGCACAGAAGCGTGACTTTGATAAGGCTCGTGAAGACCTTGATATCATTGAAAGCATTTTGAATAGCACTAACAACTTGGATAACGAATAATAATGGCATATGTAGATGCACTACTTGACCGACAGAAAGAAAAAGTATTCGTTGTTGAGCGAGTAGATGGCAAACGCATCTACAAAGACTATGATGTAGATTATATTTTCTACTATGATGACCAAAATGGTTCGCATAAGAGTATCTTTGATACGCCTGTTAAACTTGTAAAATGCCGTAGTAGCAAGGACTTTCGTAAAGAACTTGCTATTCACAGCAACAAGAAGATTTACGAAGCCGATATTAATCCAATCTTTCGCTGTTTAGCCAACAACTATCTTGGCAAGGATTCACCACAACTTCAAACAGCCTTCTTCGATATCGAGACGGACTTTGATAGTGTCCGTGGATATAGTACCCCCGATGATCCATTCACCAAGATTACTGCTATTACAGTATATCTTGACTGGTTAGATCAATTAATAACGCTTGCGCTACCTCCAAAGTCAATGACAATGGATGAAGCCAATGCTATCGCTGCTAAGTTTGAGAACACTTTCAACTTTGAAAGTGAAAGAGAATTATTGCTTACTTTTCTTGAACTTATCGATGATGCTGATGTGTTAAGTGGATGGAACAGCGAAGGATTTGATATTCCCTATACTGTTAATCGTGTTGCTCGTGTGCTGAGCAAGGATGATACTCGTCGTTTCTGTCTTTGGGACCAGTTTCCTAAAGAACGTGAATACGAAAAGTATGGCAAGATGAGTAAAACATTTGACTTGGTAGGTCGTGTGCATCTTGATTATATGGTGTTGTATCGCAAATACACCTATGAAGAGCGTCATTCCTATAGCCTTGATGCTATTGGTGAATATGAATTGAATGAGCGTAAGACCGCATACGAAGGGTCTCTTGACCAGTTGTATAATCGTGATTATGAAACATTCATTGCATACTCTCGTCAGGACGTTGCGCTTCTCAATAAGTTAGATAAGAAACTTCGATTTCTTGATTTAGCAAATGAAATTGCTCACGATAATACAGTGTTGCTGCAAACAACTATGGGCGCAGTTGCGGTTACGGATCAGGCAATTATCAATGAAGCACATCGTCGTGGCATGGTGGTTCCTAATCGCCGTCCGCGCAGTGATGAAATCAATACTCAAGTTGCTGGTGCCTATGTTGCATATCCTAAGAAAGGATTGCATGATTGGATTGGTGCTATCGATATTAACTCACTGTATCCAAGTGTGATTCGCTCACTTAACATGGGTCCAGAAACTATTGTTGGACAACTGCGTCCCGTTATGACAGATGCTCATCTTGCTACTAAGCTTGATGAAGGCAAAAGTATTGCAGCAGCATGGGAAGGTTTGTTTGCTTCCCTAGAATACGAAGCAGTTATGCGCCGAGACATTGGTACCGAAATTACAATTGATTGGGCAGATGGCAAGAGCGAAGTTTATAGTGCCGCCCAAATCTTTGATATGATTTTTGACAACTATGCGCCATGGGCATTGAGTGCTAATGGAACTATCTTTAATCTTGAGCATCAAGGCATTATCCCAAGTTTGCTTGAACGTTGGTATAGTGAGCGTAAAGAACTACAAGCCAAGAAGAAAGATGCCAAGGATGCAAAAGAGATTGCGTTCTGGGATAAACGTCAGTTAGTTAAAAAGATTAACTTGAACTCACTCTATGGTGCTATTCTTAACGCAGGTTGCCGCTTCTTTGACCAACGTATTGGGCAAAGCACCACGCTATGTGGTCGAACAATTGCAAAGCATATGGATGCCACTGTTAATCAGTTGATTATGGGAACATATGACCATCTTGGAGAAAGCATTATCTACGGTGATACCGATTCGGTATATTTTACTGCGTGGCCAGCAATTAAAGATGAAGTTGAAAGTGGGCGTATGGAATGGAACAAGGAAATCTGCGTTCAACTATACGATTCCATTGGTGACCAAGTGAACTTAACCTTTCCAAAGTTCATGTATGAAGCATTTCACACTACGCCAGAACTTGGTGCTATCATCAAGGGCGGTCGCGAACTTGTAGCATCTCGTGGATTGTTTATTACCAAGAAACGTTATGCAGTTCTTATCTATGATCTTGAAGGCAAACGTCTTGATGTAGATGGCAAGACTGGCAAGATGAAGGCAATGGGGCTTGACCTTAAACGGTCAGATACCCCAAGGGTTGTTCAGGAATTTCTTGCAGATATTCTTAAGAAAGTATTGGATGGTGCAGGTCGTGAGCAAATCATTGAAGAAGTTCGCCAGTTCAAGTACGTTTTCAAAGAATTACCAAGTTGGGAGAAAGGAACACCAAAGCGCGTTAATAAACTTACCTATTATGGTGCGTTAGAAAAGAAACAAGGCAAGGCTAACATGCCAGGTCACGTTCGTGCGGCGATTAATTGGAATAATCTCCGCAGAATGCACAGCGATTCTCGTTCGCTTGAGATTACCGATGGCATGAAGACTATTGTATGTAAGCTAAAAGATAACCCACTTGGTTTGACCAGCATCGGTTATCCAACAGATGAATCTCGTATTCCACAATGGTTCAAAGATATGCCGTTTGACCAACAAGAAATGGAAGACACTATTGTTACACAGAAAGTAGAAAACTTGCTTGATGTGTTAGATTGGGATATTACTAATACAACCAATATTACTAATACTTTCACTAGCCTTTTTAACTTTGAGGATTAATAATGGAATTTGTTCAAGCATTTGAAATGTATGAAAATATAGCCAATCACCGTAAATTTTATGAAACTTACGGAACCGCACATGGCAACTATGAAAATACTATTAATGCGTTTGATAAATTATTGTTTGAATTAGACGATACAATGACATATGGCAAGATGAGAATGCTTGCCAAAAGTCGATTAATGACAGAAAAATTGTTAGAAAAAGATTTAAAATTACGGCAAGATTTTGTTCAAGGCAATACACTGCATGAAATTGATTTACAAAATTTAGTAGGAGCCATAAGTGGTACGGTTGCAATGAATGTTCCTACTTTAGAACTTTTTCCTGGCACTGGTCAATTTTTACCATATGCGGTAGCAAGTGAGCCATTATACGTGGTTGATCGTTATATGGAAATTATTGATGAAGCAACTAAAAGCATAGGCAATGAATTTTATGCCAACAATAGATTATTAAAATATACAGTAAAAGATTTTGATGTGACTAAATTACCACATGATTCTTTTGGTTTAGTCTATTGTTTTAATGAGTTTTATTATGCAGATGAAGGTTACATATATGCATGGGCGCGTGAAATTTATAAACTTTTATATAACGGTGGAAAGTTTGTTTTTAATTTTCTACCGCATGATGAATTATGGGCAATGAAATCTAATTTTAATTTACTATTCAGCGTTATTGATTATAGAAGTTTAATGGATAAACTAATAGAGTTAGGATACGAAATAGAAAATTACAAAATTCAACAATTTCGTAGTAGTTTTATTATTGCAAAAAAACCAGGCGACGTTGCTCCGCGTGTTAAAATTGGCGGAAGCAGTGCAGAAATAATTGACATCTAAACAAATATACAGTATAATCAAAGAAAAGGTAAAAACACATGAAAGATTTTCTCACAGATATTGTTGCGCATACACAAGCACTTGGTGTTATTGATACGATTAAGGTAACTGGCACAGACCAAAGCACGGTTATTGAAAGTGTAAGCGATGATCGCAGCGTTATTCTTAATGCAACATTTAACACTGTTAATGCCGCATTTAATGGCGTATTTGGTATGCCAAATTTAACAAAACTTAATACAATTCTTAACATTCCTGAATATAAAGAGAATGAAAAGATTACAGTTGTAACTCAACCACGTAATGGCGACGTGGTTCCAGTTGGCTTACACTTTGAAAATGCAAGCGGCGATTTTAAAAATGATTATCGTTTCATGACAACTGAAACTGTCAATGAAAAGTTGAAGACGGTTAAGTTTAAGGGCGCTACGTGGAACATTACCATGCAGCCAACAGTTTCTAGCATTCAACGTCTTAAGTTTCAAAGCCAAGCAAATAGTGAAGAAAAGATGTTTGCTGTTAAAACTGAAGGTACTGATCTAAAGTTCTACTTTGGTGACCATTCTACTCATGCTGGTAACTTTGTATTCCAAAGTGGTATTAGTGGCAAACTTACTAAGAATTGGTCATGGCCAATTATTACTTTCCTATCCATTCTTAATCTGCATGGCGATAAGAGCATTCAGTTTAGTGATGATGGTGTAGCCAAGATTACTGTTGATAGCGGTCTTATCAAGTATGAATATTTACTACCCGCAAAGGCATAAAATGAACGAAGATAATGATCTGAAAGTATTTCTTTCGTGCGAATGTAGCAGTGCTGAGCATACTATTGTTGTCCAAGTTTTTGATTGGGGCGATAACATGCCATATAAACCAGACTTTATTGTTAATATACAGGCTGTAAATTATCGTCCATTTCACAAGCGAGTTTGGGCTGCGATAAAGTATATTTTTGGATCAGATTTGGTGTGGGATGATGTGCTTGTAGATAGGAAAGATATTCCTAAACTACAAGCAGCAATCGACCATTATAACAAATTACTTGAAAAAAATGATAAAGTATCCTGATTTAAATATATTTCAATATGGTGGATGCGGAATGGCTTATTTTGTGCATCAATTAATTTTAACTGAAAAATATGATATTTGTTTTGAGTTTAATAAAGATAAAACACAAACTTTTAAATATAATTTTAGAAAAGATAAAACAAAGTCATGGAAAAAGCATGAACTTCAACCCGATAATAAAAAAACGTTAAAATTAAAAACAAATCTGCCAAAAATTTTTGCAACTGTTAATCAATATGAAGATTGGGATTTTTATCCAGGTAAAAAAATACTTGTATATACAGATTTACACAGCCAACTTAGAATGGCTTATACGAAAAAATCTTTTTGGTTTCATGAAAGATGGGGCAACCCTAACCCAAAATATAGCGATATTAAAAAAATATTGCTTGAAAATCCCAATAACATTTATAAAGATATAATTGAAAAAAATTTATTTGATTATTATACCGTATTTTTGCAAGATATTATAACAATTACGGGGTTAGAAAAAGTATTAAATGATTTGGGACATAGTATTACACAAAAAAATATTGATTTTATAAATTATTATATAAGCTTACATCCACCAAAATTAATTCAAAAAGTTCTTGACAATAATAGCAGAATCGATTAATATAAAAACTATGGCACTGGCAAGTCCATAATAATATTAACCTCTAATAAAAGAGAAAATAAATGATTCGTAATTCAAATGTAAATCGTGTATTCAATGACTTGGATGCATATCGTAATTTTTGTCGAGACTATGGTTATCGTTTTAATGAAGGTGATCTTTATCGTCGTAACACACCATACTCACTTTTTGAGAAGATTAAGCGTGGTGAAGAAGTAAAAAATAATTGGACTGTCGATGCTGAGTTTTTTGCTCAGCGTGATCAGATTAACTTGCAGTAATTAACAGGACACTGCCAGTGCCAAACCTAGATGTTGCAGTTTTCAATAAAGATGAAGCTAAAATAGCAAGATTTCCGCTTGCAAAATTAAATAACACGCCTAGATATGGGCTGTGGAATAAGCGCAATATAGCGATGCAACAATTAAAAGAAATTTTTAATCATCATGGATTGCGTAACGGACAAGATTATGTATTTCTTCAACTTGACAATGGTACAGAATTACCAGTTATGTTTGCCGATGAACAGCATGTAAGTTTTTTTATGTTGGCATATGCATGTTAAACAAACCTCTCATACTTGAATTTCCAAGTAAAGCACTCACACAGCGATCAGTATCAAATGGTTATATGATTGACCCTGGTGATTATGTAGAAGGCGGTGCGTTAAATGCCAACTACCAAGACGTAGAAGCCGCTTGTATTATCTGCAATGCATTGGGCGAAGCAGGTTACCGATATGGTGAAGATTTTTCATTTTTAACTTGCGGATTGGGTAAAGTTAATATACAATTTAATAATAATGAAGCAGCGGCGTTTGCTGCCATGAAATTACCTATGCAAAGAGAAAAGTATAATGATTAGTGAAGAAAGAATTTGGGGAAATTTTACAGTCCTATATGATACTGGTAATGTTAAAGTAAAACAACTGGTTGTAAAACCAAGCCATTGTTTAAGTTACCAAAAGCATAAAAAACGCAGTGAATTTTGGGTAGTCCAAAGTGGTGTTGCCAGGATTGTTACAAATCATAGCGATACTATGTATAATGACCGAACCGAAGTTTTACAAGTAGGTGAAACTATTAAAATTCCAGTTGGTAACTGGCACCAAGTTATTAATATTGGCAAAGAACCACTCGTTATTATTGAAACACAATATGGCGAAGCATGTAGAGAAGATGACATTGAACGACGCTTCCAGTGACGATTTAAATATTTTCTATTATGGCGGATGTGGTGGATTTTATTTGCTCCACCAACTATTATTAACTGATAATTTTTATTGTTATCTAGAAGGCAAACCATATCTTGAGATTAATAAAAAACAATTTGATATTTTAGATATAAAATCTTGGAAAAATAATGAAGTATGGCCAGAAAATACATTAACAAAAAAAGAAAAAAATACCTTAAGAAAGATATATTTTCATTGCAATGATATTAAAGATTGGATAAATGCCGAAGAATTTAAAATTTGTTTATATACTGATTATAGATCACATATTAGATTAGCGGCAAATAAACAAGCGTTTTTCTATAACACCGAAGGAAGCTATTATGATGGAAATTACATTGGATATACAAAAAAATTATTAAAAGATTATAATAGCGAAATATTTAAAGGATATAAGGTGGCAATGAAAAAAGCTGACCTGAATGTAAAAACTCAGGAAGTTTGGACACTTAAAGGGTTGGAAAAATTTTTAAACACAGTAGGATGTGAAATGCAACAACATAATATTGATTTTCTTAAAAAATTTTTAAATTTTCATCCAACAAAATTATTACAGAAAATAGGAGTAAGCAGTGAAGTGGTTTGATAAATGGTTTGCGAAGCAAGCAAAGAAGGCGTGGGAAGCATCACAACAAGAAAGTAGCATACTGACCGTTGCTAATGGAAATGGATTAATGCGTGGTCCAGATAGAATTGGCGCTGATGGTATCAATATGAAATTGCATGTTGCCAATGGTGGTTATATTGTAGAGTTTCATCGCTATGATAATATCAAAGATCGTGGGCTTAATGAACTGCATGTTATCAATGATACTGAAAATTTGGGTGAGCGGCTAAGTGAAGTCATCGTCCAATATATTTTGAGTAATCGCTAATGACCGAAGAGGAATTTTTAGAGATTGACATTACTCAAGAAGAAGTTGAATATCTGATATTGAAATATATTAGGGACCAGACCGCATTAGGGCGAGACAAAATTCCTATTGCTGAAATCTATGAGTATCTGGAAACAGACGCACCAGAAATAGAAGATTTAGAAGAAACTTATGCGGTTTTAACTGGCAACGCCGAGCAAGTTATTGCTGAATTTGAAGCAAAAAATAAGTTAAATTAACCCTTGACAAAGCCAATAAATATGTTATATTGGTTTATATTCAATTGGAGAACCACCATGCGTAAGACCCTAGCAATCCTACTTGCAGCCGCAACATTAATTTCCGCAACGGCAGCAAATGCCGATGACTGGCGTTACCATCATGGTCCTCGTCCTGGTTATGGCGGTGGTGGCGGTGGTGGCAATTGGGTCGCTCCAATGGTTGGCGGTTTGATTATCGGTGGTATTTTAGGTGGTATGGCGCAACAAAACCAACAACAATATTACGGACAACCATATCAACCACAGGTATTTTGCCGTATGGAACCAGTATTTGACCAATGGGGTAACTATATGGGTCGCCAACGTCGCTGCTATCAACAATAAGGTATAATATGGGACTCCTCGACAAACTATTTGGTAAATCAAAAAATAACGACGCTGCCGCCTCTACTGTAATAGTAAGCGCACCAACAGCCTCTACTCAAACTATCGCAGAACCAAAACCTAAGAAGCCCCGTAAGCCTCGTGTAAAAAAAGTTAAAGAACCTATTGTGGAAACTCATCCACAGGTTGAACCAGAAGTTCGTGTTCTTAAGTTTGACTTTGATCCTGCCAATCCACAAGTTGGTTCTATGGAACTTGATTGGAACGCAGAGTTTATCGAGATGTTACGCCAAGCTGGCTATCGTGGAGTAAATCCAGAAGCACTTGTTGATGCTTGGCTAAATGATGTCGCTCGCAATATTCTCGCAAGTAATCCACCACCAGCCAATGTAGCAACAAATCCTGATGGCAGTCGTTATGTTAGTCGTCGTGATCTAGGCGATGGTCTTAGTGAATTCAGTTAATACTTGACAAACCCCTAATAAGGCATTATATTAGTATCATGAAATATCTTCTCGTAGATACAGCAAACCTGTTTGCTCGTGCGCGTCACAGTACTGCACGTGGTGCAGATACATGGCAAAAGATTGGCTTAGCGTTGCATATTATGTTTAACGTTATACAAAAGATGCATCGCCTGCATAAGCCAGATCATGTTATTTTTGCGCTTGAGGCTCGTAGTTGGCGCAAGGATCATAATACAACCTATAAAGCAAATCGTGCTGTTGTCAAATCTAAGATGACAGTTCGTGAAGCAGAAGAGGATAAAGAGTTTTGGGAAGTATATAGTGACTTTACAAAATGGATTGATGAACGCACTAACTGCAGCGTAATCCGTGTTGAACGTGCAGAAGCAGATGATGTCATTGCTCGTTGGACTGCACTACATCCCAATGATGAACACATTATCCTATCCAATGACACTGATTTTTATCAGTTGCTCAGCGATAAAGTTACTATCTACAATGGTATGACCAATCAGCATATTACCTTACAAGGTTTCTTTGAAGATAGCGGCAAGCCTGTTATAGACAAGCTTACAAAAGCACCAAAGACTGTTGGTGATCCTAAGTTTATTCTATTTGAAAAGTGTATGCGAGGTGATCCAACAGATAATATTATGACTGCAAATCCTGGCGTTCGCACCAAGGGTAGTTCTAAAAAGGTAGGTCTTACAGAAGCCTATTCAGATCGTGATCGTAAAGGTTATGCATGGAATAATATGATGTTGCAACGTTGGGTTGATCACAACGGCGTTGAGCATCGTGTGCTTGACCGTTATGAAGAAAACCGTGTGCTTGTTGATCTTACTGCACAACCACAGGAAATTCGTGATGCTATTGACGCTGCCCTGATTGCAGTTAATCCTAAAGAAAATCGTCAGATTGGCACACAGTTAATTAAGTTCTGTAGTAAGTATGAACTTGCTAAACTTAGTGAAAATGTTCAACCTATTGCCGAAATACTTGGCAAACCACTTGTAAAGGATACCACATATGCGTAATTTTTTTGTCAAATACTTTCCATGGGCAGTTCTTGGTGTATTTCTATTTGAGATTTATGAATACTGGAATGTTGATCATGACCGTGTTCTAATGGATATTGTTGCTGCTATTGGGTGGGCATCATTCATTGAAGTTCGTAGTGAATATAATTCGCTGTTTGACATGATTGAAGGAAAGATTAAAGATGACACTCAAGGCTAAAAGCATCGTAGAAAATCGTTTTTGGATTATTGAAAACGATAAAGGCGAGCGTATTGGAAATATTGCACAAACTAACAGCGGCATTCGTTGCACTGTAAGTGATACTATGGAAATATTTCCAAATATGCAAGAAATGGTTGAGAAAAAAAATATCACAATTGTCCGTAAAACTACTGAATTTAAAAATAAATCAAAAGAAACAGAAGTTTATGGATATCCTACAAGTCATTCAACATTTAATCAGATTTGGAATGTGAAACTTAAACTTCCAATCTATACAAAAAATAACAAAAGTAGCAGTTATTTTTGTGCAGGTTATTATGTTGTAAAATATGATAAGGTTTGGGTAGCTGAATATTGCCCTAAACTTATTACGTTACAACGTTATTCATATCATGGTCCATATAAGACTAAAATTGAACAATCAGAAAAGTTAAGGAATGTTACGAATGAGACCGCCTAGAACATTTCATGTCCGTGAATTTATCAACCGTGGTCAAACCATCGTTGGTAATAATTTAGTACTTGATAAAGAAACTATAGTAAATGTAACAAAAGAACTGGCTGATATTCTTGCATATGTTCTTGAACTTGAAAATAAAATTGATGAATTGCAAACTAAAGTTGACGAATCACAAATTATTACGATAGAATTAAATGGGGAAAATTTTTAACTACGTATATTACAAGTAATAAATATATGTAGTAATCAATTATGTCAAGACCAAAACCAAATATTCTATTAGAAATTACGAATAAAACTACATACAAATCAGACCAAATATTGGCCAGTGATGGAATTTGGGCTATCTTCTATGATAATAAACCAATCAATTTTAAAACTACTAGCATGGTTGCAACATACGGTGGTCCAAAATATAAGAAAACAAGTTTTTCTAATCCTGGTCATGCCATCAATCTTTGTAAAAAACTCAATGTTCAATTTAAAACTACAAAGTTTAGTGTGGTATTATTAAACAGTGGCGCAGCAATTTATCCAACACAATCAAGTGTTACAAAAATCTAAAACAGATTGGACACATGAATTATTTCATCTTGCACATGGCGAAGATGCATTTATTCCAAATATAAATCAAAAAAATATCTATATTCTTTATTGGTATAATAACAACAAAAATTTTGGATATAGGCTTAACAACACTGCATTTGAATTAATTCGTACTGCTGGTTATAAATTTTACGAGCATCAGATTGATAGGCGAAAATATCAAATTAACGGCAAAGAACTTGTGTTAATGGACCGTTATCATGCCTACCCTTGGTTTTATCAAATGAGCAAGGGCGAACTATTCCTAATGGATGGCGAACTTAGCATGATGATAGAACTTTGCGGCGGAGATTTAGGACAAGCCATCCAAAATATGTCTTGACATCCTATAATTCTATGTTATATTCAGAATATAAGCAATGGAGAACTAGCGATATGTCCGATAAAGTAATTTCCCTTAAAGATGCCATGACTGCCGCTGTAGCTGCCCAACGGGTCAATGGCAAGTATATCAAGCGTTATGACGCCAAAGAAGGCGAATTGAGCAATGGCGCACTTATGCGTGAATTTCTCAATCCAGATATGGTGAACTTTGACCATTTGCCACAAGATATTGAAATCGCTGATCAAATTTTAGAATATCTTGACAGCAAGATGATTGAACTTATTGCTGGCACTCTACATGATTATTGGAAGAATCTTGTTCTATTGACAGAACAAAAGCAGATTAATGCTAAAGATTTCAAGACCTTAGCACTAGTTGCTAGCGTTCCTAACTCTTATTTTAATGCCATTGGTCGTGAAAAAGCCAAGGACGAACTGCGTATTATTGCCGAAACTAGCCGTCATATTGGACAGGTTGGCGACGGTATTGAAGCAGAAGTTACCATTAAATCAGCGGTTTATAGCGCCAATTATAACAAATGGTATCATACCGCCCTTACTGCTGACCGAAATTTGGTCTGTTTTCCGCTTGCAGAACAGCTAAATCGGGACGATATTATCTCTATTTCGGCTAGAATTCACAAGCATGACGAGAATAATCAGACCCGTTTGCACTATGTGCGGATCAAAAAAAGTGCTTGACATCCTCTAATTCTGTGTTATATTACTAATATAAGCAATGGAGCGGCAAAATGGCACAAGTAAGCACCCGTAAGGCTAAGATTTCCACTATTCTTCATAACCGTTATTTTACAAAAGGTGTACAAGATGCGGTAGCAGGTCGCCCATTTGACCCCGATTATGACAAGTGGGAAACTGCTTCTCACGGTGCCGCACAGTGGTGCTATGAGCGTGGTCGCCAATATGGTATTGCCACAGGCGGTAAAGTTCCTA
>Ga0208250_1000024_pt1 | contig 63215 bp, 79 predicted proteins | sample CryBogCBE18Aug09_FD_184557 | JGI IMG/M metagenome (GOLD analysis project Ga0208250, IMG submission 184557) | Freshwater microbial communities from Crystal Bog, Wisconsin, USA - CBE18Aug09 (SPAdes) (version 2) | ecosystem: Environmental > Aquatic > Freshwater > Lake | place: Crystal Bog... | reverse complement strand
TATCCAATCTCAATTTTGATTTGTGTCACCCTGACTACACAAAACCGCCCCGTCAACCCACTTGACAAAAAAAATCCGGGAGGGCAGCTTGAGCGTCAAAATATGCACTAAGGGGAAATTGATATGAATAAGCGCGATGGAAATAAGGGTCTTACATTTGAAGGAAAGGTCGATTTATCTCATTGGGATCTTTTTTCTATAGATAAAAAAATTGAAGATGCTTTTGATGATTTTGAAACAATGATGGAACAAACAATCCAAAAAGCCAGGGATAATATAGAAAAAGCAATTGGAAAAACGGAAGACCGCGTCAGAGAAATATCAAGCGACGTTCTTCAGATAGCATTAGAGGAAGACCTCACTGTAGGGTTTTGGGAAATAGCAGAACATCCTGAGAAATTAACGATCTATTTATCTGAGTTTGCAGAGGACGGCTATCACGTCCACGTAGACATAAAAAAAGCTATTCACGAACTCCTTATTGACGCCTGTCGCCAAGACAGTGACGGATACGTCAGCGACGAATATGAAGAGCATATAATTAAATTTGCTTCTATGCTTGATGATATTTCAAATGAGTTAAAAACCGCCATCAGGCCAAAGGAAAAAGAATGACATACAAATGCATAATGGGCGTTGATCCTGGCGCGTCAGGAGCCGTGGCGTTTTACTACACAAACGACATCCACCTCATTGCGGCGTATGACGTGCCGATTATAGGAAAAGAAATAAATGCGACGGCATTGTTTGAGCTCATTAAGCATCACGCGCCGGATATGGCAGTTGTCGAAAGCGTCCACGCGATGCCGAAGCAAGGCGTTAGTTCGGTCTTCAATTTTGGTATGGCATATGGCGTCGCAAAAGGCGTTATCGGAGCGGCAGGCATCAGAAGAGTTGATGTGTCCCCCGGTAAGTGGAAGAGGCATTTTGGCCTTTCGGCGGATAAAGAGTCTGCAAGGGCGCTGGCTATTAGCCAATGGCCTAAGAGCGAACATTTTCGCCGCAAGAAAGATCACGGCAGGGCAGAGGCGGCGTTACTAGCTTTGTATGGTGCTCAAACACAAATGTAATGGAGATTGACGTGAGTGAATATTCAGACCTCGTGAAGCGATTGCGAACAGAATGGTATGATGGCGAAATTGATTGCGAAGCCGCCGACGTTATTGAGCTCTTACAGCGTGAACTAAAGTGCGCGAATGAACTATGGGAGCAGCAAAAGGAACTGGCTTTGGAATATTTGGCTGACATAGAAAAAGCTAATGAGCGGATTGCTGAACTAGAGGCAGCGTTAAAGCCGTTCGCGCTAGGAGGGACAGCAATAGAAGCCGGACATAATGCTGCATCAGACGACTATCCTTTGATGCAAGTTGTATCATGTGGCGACCTACGCCAAGCTCGTAAGGTATTGGGAGAGGAGGAATGAGAGATTACTCCGACCTTGTGAAGCGATTGCGCGGCAAAAAGTTAAACTGCACTTGTGCCGCTAAGTCAGCCAGCGAATGCTGTTGCAATACAGATTGGCCTGAAAGTTCTTGTGATGAAGCCGCCGACGCATTAGAGGCCCAAGCAAAACGCATTGCTGAACTAGAACATCAAATGAAATTCGAGTGTGATACTTATCTCTGGAAACGCAAACAAATGTCGAGACGTATTGCGATGTTAGAATATTGGATGGAAAGGCTGTTTAAATACGGCAGTTCGCCAGAAGCAAGACGCAATGAACTGACAATGATGACAGAGATACCTGACTATTTGATTAGAGAGGGAGAGGATATTTTGCATCATCTTGAGGAAAGATCAGATTTGGAGAAGGGGGAATGACTGACTATTCAGACCTTGTGAAGCGATTGCGGTCTATCCCTCAACGCATCAAAAATGGTTTCATTGTTTATATGTCAAATGAATTTCCTTTATGCAGAGAAGCCGCCGACGCTATTGAGGTATTAGAACGGGACGCCGTTTTGGTTACGGACGCAATGGTTGCTCTGACAGACCGTGTGCAGGAATTAAAGGCGGCGTTAAAACCGTTTGAGGAAGAACTAAAAAATCAAGAATTGGAAGTTCCGCACGTTATTGATGGCGACAGTCTAATTCACAACTACGGGCTGAGGCTGCGTGATTTACGCTCTGTCCGCGCCGCTTTGGAGAAGAAAAATGACTGACCACACCGACCTTATCTTACGGCTGCGCAACATGCTTAACAACGAGACTGTCAAAGATAGGTTCTATGCGATAGCTGACGCCTCTGACGCATTAGAGGCGCAAGCAAAGCGTATCGCTGAATTGACGGCAGCATTAGAGCCATTTGCTGAGGTAGTGGAAAGATATGCTTATTGTTTGCCGGAGTCCGGCATGCCAGCAGTAGCAGAAGATGATGTTATTATGTTTGAGCTAATGTATTTTCTTCAAGCCCGTAAGGTATTAGAAAACTCTGCGGCAGATTGGGAGGCGCAAGACCGCGCTTTGGGAGAGAAGGAATGATATTTCCCTGTCGGGAATAACAAATGTGAAATTAACCAGTAAAAGTAATATTTTTACTGAGCGGTAAATATTATAAATTCCGCATAAACAAGAATTATGTCTCATTTAACATACGGCAAAATGCCGTTCGTAATACAAAATGCTTCAAATATGACCCACAAAAGCGACTGGTGATCCATATTTAGATATTTTAGGAAAGGGACGTTGTAATGAACACCAAGCTTCCTGAGCAATATTATGCTTACGTGCCTCACTCTCGTGTTGACGCGTATGTTGAAATTGGCTGGGAGTTCGAAAGTGAATTGCCGCCGCCGCATTGTTTCTATGCATGCCTATACAGATGGATTGGCGAGGGGGAGCCATTAATGCCAAAACGAACAGATCAAAAAGAATAAAAAAAGACCCGGCTGCAACCGGGCCTAAAAGGTTAACCATTGGAAGAGACATCACCAAAAAGGAAATGGCTATGTCGAGCGATAAGCTATCAGACATTGATGTATTGCGTCAAGATTTTGAGCAAGAATACGCGTCACCATCACAGTGGGCGCGTATGTATCGATCACTTGGGTGGCAGGTTGTTCCTGTCATGCTGCCGTCAGAGGCAAAGCCAGGCAAGAGCTGCAAGCAGCCTATTGTAAAGTGGGCGGAGCACGAGCGTGAGCTTACGTCAGACGACTTATTCAACAAGTGGTATGGCGCTGACGGTCTTTACTCTAAGCGCATTAATATGGGCATCATCACTGGCGAGTGCTCGCAGTCTTTATTCGTCATCGATCTAGACCTACACAAGAACACATTTCCTGCGGTGTGGTGGCAAGGCATTCACGACGATCACGCGGGCGGCATACTGCCTGACACGCCACGGTCGACGACTGGCGGTGGCGGCAAGCATTATTTTTTCAGAGCTCCTCCGGGATGGGTGCCGCCTACAATAAAGACGCCTCAAGGCATCGACATTAGAGGGCGCGGCGGCTTTGTCGTGTCTGCGCCGTCACTGCACGAGACCGGCAATAATTACATATGGGACGAAGGCTTCGAGCCCTGGAACATAGAGGTCGCGGTTGCCACGACGTGGCTGTGCGAGGAGGTCGAGCGTCTCGTATTAGAGAACGGCGGCAACATGCCTCACGAGGCCGTCAATCCAAGAACCTATGAAATATTGCCGCCGGTTCCTGGTCACGGTATGACGGGCGTCCAAAAGAACGAGTTCGGTATGATAACCGACGGGCGCGAAAGCCAGATGGCCAAGATGATCTTTGGCCGTATGCTAGACGAGCGGCGCAAGGACCCAGCATACCCCGACCCTAACCGCATACAGCGCATAGCGATTGATTTGTTCAAGCAATATGTGTCTTTGGTTAAGACGCGCATTGATGACCCCATTGCGCAAAAGCATGACTTGCTTGAGCGCGAGGGCCGCGGCCTTACGCTCTTCACGGAGAAGATGCACGACGCCCTGCGCAAGTGGGACACGAAGATCAAGCAATACGCGGAGGCCGGCCCTCCCCCAAAGCATGAGAGGCTTGAGCACAGACAAGACGCAACAGACAGCGTTAATCCCGACGAGGAAGAGTTTAATCTCAAGCCTGAGCAAATATCCACACTGATGAGAGACCCCAGCGTCTTCAGGACGCTGACCATCCAGGAAATATACGACCTCCCTGATCCGCGTTACTTGATCAAGGATCTCTTAATCGAGAATGGCCTTTGCTTCGTCTACGGAGCTCCCGGATGCTGCAAAACCTTTATCGTGCTGGATATGGCGCTCTCCATTGCTGCCGGCCTTCCTGACTGGTGGGAGAAGCCTATAGAGCGGTCTGGGCCGGTCCTATACATCAGCTCTGAAGGCGTGACCGACATGAAATTCCGCATCAAGGCGTGGTCGGAAAACAACGGTCTTGGCGCTCCCCCTCTTCCTTTTCGCCTGCTTGATGAGAGCATGAACTTTATGAATGAGGAGGACATCGACAAGCTCATACGCACAATCGACAAGGCTATCCAAGGCATGGAAGGAGAGGTGCCGGTCCTTATCGTCATCGACACTGTCTCTCGTGTCCTGCCTGGCGCAGACGAGAACCTGCAGAAGGACATGACGCTGTTCATCAGGGCGTGCGACCGCATCAAATCCAAGTTCGGCTGCTGCACCCTTGGCGTTCATCACACGGGCCGTCAGGGGGCAAATATGAGAGGCTCAACGGTATTTGACGGTGCCGCCGACGGGTCTTTCCTGATCGCTCGTGAGGAGGGCGCAATGGAAGGCCAGATCATGGCCAAGAAGATCAAGTCTGCGCCTGACGGGTGGACGTGGGACTTTGGCATTCACTTGACGCCACTGATCTCAGGAAACACGTCACTGACTGTTACGCGAATGTTCGACGCAACGACAAAAAAAGATAATGAACCGGTTCGTTCTCATGCTGACTTTGGCAATGCCCAGGAGACTGGACGCATCCACGTCGGCGGAAAGAAGAGGGACGCCGTCCTGTGCTTCAACATCTTGAACGCCCTTCAAGACGACTTTGAGGACGGTCGTGGGTGGTCTATGGCAAAGAATACGTCCAGGGACTTCAGGAAGAACATGCACACACTCTTTAAAATTGAACACAAGGAAGCGGAAGAAATCATAGACGACTGGTATGCGCGCCGTATCATTTCCGAAGAGTATAACAAGAACACAAAGGTCACGAGCTACAAGCTTGGTGACAATTGGCTGCCCGACTTTAAGCGCAAAAAATACGACCGGTAATTGCGGAAGTAACCAAAAGACACTTCCGCAAATTAACCAGAAAAAAATTACTTCCGCAAATAAGGCACTGAAAACAAATGAAATACTTACTTCCGCAAATTACTTCCGCAAACACTTCCGGTCACTTTCTCAAAACATTTAAAATCAAAGACTTAACTTGCGGAAGTAATTTGCGGAAGTGGGGCCTTATACACATTAGTGTATAAGGGCTTCGCGGGGCGCTCCCTCAGGGTCGCGCGCCCGCTCGCCGACACACAGGGTGGTTGACAAAAATGGACTTAGTAGGAAGGATCATTGGGTGATGGGCAAAAAGGACAATGGGCCGGCGGGAGTTCAGACGGTGGGAAGCCGGATGATTGGCAATCGGTCGTATAAGATTAGGTCGGACGAGCGGCTCATCGGCGAACGCGACGGTTGGGAGTTGAGCGAGTTGACGGCGTGGTCGAGGGACGGCTGGTTAAGCTTACGCGTGTTGGACGCGAGGACTGACAGACCGAAGGGTAATGGGACGCCCCGCATGCGGGTGTATCAGATTGGATACAACACGGCGCAAGGGCGCGTGGCCAGGAACTTGTATTGGTGGAGACTGACGGAGCACTGGCCTGAGGTATCGGCGTGGGTGCTGGACAAGATCAAGGAGGATACGCAATGACCGGCGAAGATGTTATGGGTTACGCGATTTGTATTATTATCGCAGCATTCGTCGCCTACCTTGCGGACGGGTTGCTTAATGGGTGGGACTGATGGCGATATTGAAAAGGTTGTTTGACGCCGTCGGCTTTGCGATAGCATTAGTGGTGATTTGGGTATTGGTTGTCGGGCTAATCTTTCAAATGCATTGGAAGGGGAAAAAACTATGATTGACTGGACAGACAAGGCGCTTGACGCGGCGGTAATGGCAATGGGTGAGGGATCGTATCCCCGCCTGTCTTGGGGCAATCGCCTGAAGTGCCGCGAAGACTTCAGAAAGATCCTCAACGCCGCCATAGAGGCGCAAGAGGCAAACTGCGAAGAGTTCGACGTAGACGAAGTTACTGACGAAGGCGAGGAGGAAGAAGACTTTGAGCTTCTTGTCGAGAGGCCGTCGGCAACAAAATCTTATTTGATTGAGATGACGCTAGAACAGATTGATGCAATTATCATTCAAGAAATGAAAGGCACGTATTTGCTTTGCAAGTTAGACACAGAAACAGGCGACAAAAAAGTATTGGAAGCGGCAGATGTAATTCTTGATTATTTCATGTCGCCTGAAGAATATGAAAAATGGTTAAAAGAAATTGAGGATTGATGTCGATGTCAGAGACGAAAGAAGACCCTATCGCCTTACTGGCGCAGGAGATTAAGAAGTTACGCAAGAAGATTAAAAAATTGAAGCATGCCGTGAGGGGAATAAAGAAATGACGGAAGAGAAAAATACTTAGATAGGCTACACATTTCCACAATATGACGCACGAAGCTTACAAAAGGCAATCAAATGAGCAATCCAATATTTGTCCCGGCATACTGGCCGTTGTTTAAGACGCATGAGCTAAGACGGTTTGACTATACGTCTTCAGATGAGCCGTCATTTACGTCAGTGTTTTCGTATGACACTGGCAGCGACAGTATGCTTTACAATAATTACGACAGAGACGGCGTTTGGCTTAACAAGTGGTATTACCGGTATAATGTTGGGTCAGGGATAAATGAGTGGCGTGACGACTATCCGGGAGACAAGAAGGTTGTCATGCTGCCGCCAATTGGCTGGGGAGAGTTTCAGGGGATACCCTCGCTATACGAGAGTAAGCCGCAGTTTAATCCATTGATGTGTTGGCCGCCGGCATTTGGGTCAGGAGAACAGATTGTTGCGTTTGAAGAGCAGACGTCAATGATTGTGCAAAACGTCCATTACGATGACGTTATTGTTTTTTCTTACCTGCAATCGTGGAACGGTAAGCCAGCAACAGGCGCGAGATACTGGATGGCGTTAGGCGTTGGCCCAATTGCCACGCAGTTTATCACGCAAGACGCGACAGACAGAACAAAGCTCATTACAACATCACGCTGGGACGCAAAGGTGACAAGATACAATGTCTGAGATAGATCACAGAGGAATTGCAATAAAGGCGTTTCTTAGCCGTATGGTATACGAGGAGCCTACAAGAGAATTGATGGATGAGGCCGCAGATCTTATTGCGGCATTGTATGACACAAAAGAGTTTTGGTTTGAGCAGCACAAATTGATGTCTGATTTGATATATGAGGAGATAAGAAATGGCTTCGCGTTTACGGAAGAGCAAAACACCGCCAACTAAAGCCGACAGAGGCGTCCCCGTCTCTGCCTACACGCCACCGCCGTGGCAATGCACTGAGGGCTGCTACCTTGCCGGCAAGGAGGCGCTCGACGAGGCAGATCATCTTGGCGAGGAGATGGAGAGGTATTGGGGCCGCGGGCGTCTGAGGCTCCTGGTCAATAAGGAGCTCGCGGAAAGGTTTGACCGTCAGAGATACCTGACGGCTCAGGCCCGCTGGGAAGGTCAGCTAGAAGACGTCAAGCGAGAAGCTGGCCGCATGGTGAAGGCATACCGCGCGCTGGATAGTGCCGCAAAGGCCGTAGGAGCGTCACCAGTAGACGATGAGACGTGGGAGGCTACTATCCCCCACGGAGTAATGGAAGGCGCTGTATTGGTCATTGTGAAGAACGAGGAGGCTATTCTTAAAGTCACGAAGACTGTTGACGGCAGGAATGTTGTCGTCATGACGCTCAAAGATATTGCGCATCACATCAGCATGGATCACGACTTGCTGCAGATACGTCAGTCTTTTCCGGGGGCGGCAGTTGAGGCCAGGTCACGGATAATAGATCCCCTGCAGCCATCTTTGCGTAAAACTGAGGATGGAGTAATAGACGTCAGTGTGCCGATTGACGGCATACAAGGCTTTCCAGACTGGGAGTATGGGGATGAAGTGCCCTTCTGACGAAGAAGAAAAGACGCCATTTAAAATTGAGAAGGTGACAAAAATAGTTTTGGCCTGCAATCACTTTGTTGGACACGCGCGAGTAGATGAGGACATGCTGCCGACAACGTCGTCAAGCAGACGAAAGATCCCAATGTCATTGCCCAGGGTTAAATTCCTGGAGGGGCCTGATCCAAAATAAAAGGCGGGGAAATCCCCGCCCTTTTTTATAACTGCTTTTCTTGTTTCTTTTTCTTTTCTCTTTCCTTTTTCAAAAACACTATTTCTTCTTTGAGCTCTTTAATTTCATCGTTAAGCGTTTCTATTTTTGTTTCTGCTGATTTTTTTGCTGACGTCATACGCTTTAGCGCGTCTTCTGCCGTTAGTGCTCGCGTCTCAAGTTCGCCAATGGCGTCTCCAAACTCTTTATCGCCATTTAAATAAAATTTCTGCCTCATGTCATTGTAATACGGCATCTTGTCTTTGATCGCGATATACGATCTTTCTCCTACCGCAAAATTTCCGGGGCTTATTTCCAGCGGACCAAGCACATACATTTTCTCTTTGTGTAGTTTCTCTAGCGACATATCAATCTCCTAAATAGTTGCGTCAGCCTCTTGTCTCAATTCGTGGCACACCACCTCAAGCAGCCAGTCTCTGTCAATTGCTCCCTCCTTCAAGCCGTGCATGACAATTGCCACGAGGCGTGGCACTGGGTGCGTCGCGGAAAGCCAGGAAGTAACCTGACGCGGTGTCTTGCCTGTAATGGTAGCCAAGTCATTATTTGACAGACCTTGGGCCGCCATTGCTTGTTTGAGCTCTAGAGGGGACATAGCCTTCTCACTCCTGGTTTTTCTTGTTCGTGTCCCTCCCGCTTTGCCTGTAGATAGTTGTGGACGTCAAGCTCTGTCCAATTGGGGGAAGTATAGGTCGGATCACGACGCGTAAGCTTGCAAAACTCTTTCCAAAGATTTGGGTTAATCTCCCAGCAAGGTTCTAGCGACACGCTGCACATATCAGTCTCCGTATTTAGTCATGAACCAGACAACCAGGGCGGCGCTTAATACACCGCCCACTAAGAACGATAACGCTACTACAATTGTGGCAAGCGTCTCGCACATCAGTTGTCTCCGACAAAAAATCCGTAGCGTGGGTTAAGGATCTTGAAGCCATTGTGGTAGAGATACGTAGCCAATTGCTGAGCCGGACGGTGGTCGACTGCAATTCCGTTTCTCATATGCGCCCACTCATCTACTTCTATCTCATTCTCAAAGAATTCTTTGGCTGCGTCTGACACTGGTTCGAACATCCAAATGGTCGCAAAGCCCTCAGCGTGAACCAATACGTCTACGTCACTTGTATCTATATTTGTCATGTCAATCTCCATCAGTCTCTGTCAGAATATTCGTCAATTTTGTGCTCAGCTATTTCTGTCCAATTAACCTGGCTAATAAACGCAAAGGCGAATTCAGCTGCTAAATTTTGTTGGTTCAGTCCTCCGTCGCCGCATCCAGATAAGATAATTTCTTCCGCGTATTCTTTTAGGCACAACCCAATATTGTAAGCGTCATCATCTAATGAACGCCCAAGTATTTCGTAAGGATCAAAGCTGTCAAACAGCTCAAGGTTAACGCGCCACGTCGCGTAATTTGTCCAGCCATTGTATTTATTGTCTGACATATCAATCTCCATTATTTATACTGACCATTGACTAAACGCTGCACTCTAAAGATCTGGTTATTTTTTCTGTATACTTCCATCTGGAACGCAATGGACTTGACGTCCCAGGCGTGGGTAATGACAAGCCATTTGTTGTTATACATGAGCTGCAGGCGAAATTCTGGATATACGCGCATGTCAATCTCCATTGGTCTCATCAGTGCCCGCGTGACGGACAGACGGGGCGGACCCCGTTTCGACCTTATGCCGCGTCGGCTAAAGACGCCTTGACGCGCAGGGTGGTAATGACTTTGGTCTCAGTGACCAGCGCGACGTCCTCAGGGCTGAGCAGCTCCTTGACCAACGTAGCGCTGACGCTGGAGCGTGGAGCCTTGGTGATGTTGACTGTGAAGTGCAGGCCAACAATAGCGTCGAGGGATGGGTCCTGGTTAACAAGCGCGTAGATCTCTTCCTTGATCTTCTCCAGGTCTTTGGCCGCCTTGTCAGCGATAACCTTGGCTTGAGCGTAACGGTCAGCGAGGATGTTGAGGTTTGTCATATCAATCTCCATACAATGTGTGTTTCGATGATTTGAAGGTAGAGGAAGTTACTTCCTATGTCAATACACTTAGTGCGTTTTTTTAAAAATATTTTGGCCCCCCTTATTGGGGGACCATGACTTCGATAAGTGAAGACTTGGCTCTTGTTGCCGCCACGTAGCAAAGATTGTCTTCCTGGTCCTGCTGCCACTTCTGCGTAGCGTAGGGGCTAGGCAGTGTGCCTTCACGGTCAAGCCAGTAAACCGTCTCCCACTCGCGGCCCTTTGCCTTGTGGATGGTGCTGAGCGTCAGCATGTTGCTGACATTGTCCTCGAACAAAGACTGGATGCTGTCGACCACTGCCTCAATGCTGTCGTTGCCAGCCCTGCGGCATTCGCCAGTGATAACCATGATCGTGTCAGCCTGGTCCTTGATCTGCTGAGCCAGTGCGCCATTGCCCTTGGCCTTAGCGCGGACGATCTGAGCCTCTGACCAATTGGTGACGCGGGTCTCAAGGCCATGCAGCGTTTTGGCTGTCTTCCACTTGGTAGCCAGGTTGATCAGGCCCTTGCCAATGTCTCTGCCTTCTACCTTGCAGGCGACACGGGCGCGGATGAGCTCGAAGGCTAAAGAGACAAGAGGCTTTGTGTTGCGGCACAGAATAGCCGCGGAGCCATCCAGGTCATTGCGGCCAAATACGTCAGCGCGGTCAATAACGCTGTAAGATCCTTCAGGGGCGCTGTCGTGGGCCTCAATGTGATTAACCCACTGATGAGCCACCCTGACCACTTCCTTAGGGCATCGGTAGGTCACTGTGAGCGGCATGTCGACCGCATTGAAGTCTTCCTTAATCAAGTCAAGAGCGTCAGCGTCAGCGCCAGTGAAGCCGTAGATCGCCTGACGACGATCGCCAACGGCCACAACCCGACCGCCTGGAGCAAGCAAAGCCTTAACCAAAGCGCGACGCGCTGGGTTCGTGTCCTGGGCTTCGTCAACAAACACCCAGGGATACGTCCAGAAACGCAGCTTCAGGAAAACAGGCAGGTAGACCATGTCGTCGAAGTCAACGACCGACGTGGTGCTGTTAGACTTCTTTAGGACCTCAATGGCCGTGGCAACAATATCGCCTAATCGCTTCTCAGCCTTGTCGGTCTTTTCATTAGCCAGGATGTCGAAGTGCTCGACAATCTCATACCACTGGGAGGTGTCGTCAATAGCGCCAAAAACACCCAGGGCGCGCTGCTTAGCCAGAGACACAAGGTTAGCCACGATTGAAGAAAACAAGCGGACGGCATGCTCTGGGTGAGCTGACTTGCCCATAGACACCAGGATGTCTGTGACCTTGTTGCCGTCGACGCGGACGCCTGGGAATGATTTTTTGTATGCGCCAAGGCCAAAGCCGTGAACCGTATTGGCATTGGCCTTCTGCCAGTCAATCTTGCGGGCCTTGAGCTTGCCCTTGATCTCGTCAGCAATCTTGCGGTTGTAGGCAAGAATAGCGACTGGCTTGTCAGTGCGCTCGACAGCCTCAATCAGCGTGGTGGTCTTGCCAGCGCCAGCGACAGCCTCAAGAACGCAAGAGCCCTTGCCGGTCTCAACCCAGTCTAGGAAGGCAGCTTGTTGTGGTGACGGAATAAAGGCCATATCAATCTCCATAAAATCTAAAGGACGCCGTAGCGCCCTTTGATTGGTATAGAAGTTACTTCTACTTGTCAATCTTTATTTTTATCTAGCCAATTTAATTTTGGCAGACTGACTGGCTTTTCAGCCGCCCGCCGCCTGGCTTGAGCGAACATGGACTTGCGCTTGTATTCCTCGCGGTATTCAGTGTCCCACTTCAGTCTGTCTGCCCTCTCAACAATGTTGCGGTATCCCTCGCTGTCGAGCTTGTTTTGATACTCAACGGAGGTCAGTGTGCCGTTATCTAGAATAGCCATATCAATCTCCAAAAAAGTTAGGGTTCAGCAGTAATTGAGCTTCCATATAAGACTGCAGGCAGTCATGTATCTGCCGGCAGTGTGTTGGGTTGTCTGGGTCAGACCACAGATCGTTAGCCGCCTTGCGTATCAAATCAATTGACTTGCACCTGACTTCCTTCAGGTGGTCCGTCAGTATATTCTCCTCCTGCGTCATAATTGTCTCCGTCTGATTTCTGCTTTGGTTTAAGTTCTCTGATTTTGCGCCTGAGCTCTCCTGTCTTCCAGCTGTAGATGTCAGCGAAGGGGATCACCAGCTTCCCCTTCTCTCCGTAAACAACAATGACTTCCCTGTTGCTGGTGATCTCGTAGCCAATCTTCTCATAGTCCACGAGCATTCTCATAAAGGTTATAAGCTTCATGCCGTCACCCAATTTGGAGCCTGCTCTTTAATTGTTTTTCTCAAAGGCATCAAAACACCAAGGCCATCTATCTCCTCACCAAATGACAAGAGCGCCGGGCCGTCGCCATTGTGGGCAATAGACACAGACGTCTCAGAGCCAGTGAGCGCCTTAGCCACTTTAGCGAAGTCACCCAGGTAGGTCATATTGAATTGGGCGGTCTTGCCGTCGACTTCTTTCGGGATAATGCGCTGCCAGTCAGGGAATGTGCCGTCAATCACACTAAATGTGATGGTAGAGCCGTCGTGAGTTATAGACCATTGGTTGAATAACTCATCTCCTGGCTTTAGCGTCGCCAAGGGATCTTTCTTGTTCAGCTTGATCTTGGCAATGATATCCAAGGGTATAATGATATTAAACGACTCTCCGTCGTATGGCTGCAGCTGACGCAGCGCCAAGAGACGGTGTCCGTCGGTGGCCACAATAAATACGCCCTTGGCAGAAGCCTGGATGGCTACTCCTTTAAGGTAGTAGCGCGTCTCCTCCTTTGAGGCACACATAGCGGCAGCTTTAACGAGTTTAAGATCGAGTTCCATTTTCATCTCCATATCAATATTCAAGTGGGCTTTTTGTAACAGCGCCTCTTTCGTCAATTTCAGCGCACCAACAGTCTAGGTGATAGCTAAACCAAGCGCCGCGCAGTAAACGGCCCTCGTTGTTTAAGTAATCCCAGGTCGCTGATGGGTCATTGTCAAATAGTTCAGTCTCAACTAACAGCTTCATCATTCATCTCCATATCAATATAAGCGAGTAAAAAGTAGCGGGCTTATGCAGCCCGCCTCCGACGCTTGGGAGCCACATAATTAGCGGCACGGTCTTCGTAACGCTCAACATGACGGAGAAGCTCTTCGCGAGTGTCGAAAAAAGCGACAAATGTCATGATGTCCTGATTGATGTTAGCTTCGTGGTTTTGCGCTGATGTCAGGCGGGCCATCAGGTCTGGGTTTTGTTTCCACATTTCAGTATCTCCATATCAATCTCAATAATCAGAAGCTACAGGAAGTTACTTCTACTGTCAATAGGCTTTTTTCTGACAATGCAAAAAATATTATCGCTTGACATAGCTTCGATACGCTCGACCAGAGCCTTCAACTGAATGTATTCGTATCGAAATGGAGGCATAAGTGACAAACAATCAGTTGAAGGCTCTGGTCGAGCGTATCGAAAAGCTTGAAGATGAGAAGACAATAATCGCTGAGGACATCAAAGAGGTTTACAGTGAAGCAAAAGGTAGTGGCTTTGATCCTAAGATCATCAAGAAGCTTGTATCTCTTCGTAAGCAAGATGCTAGAAAAAGGCATGAAGAGCAGGCTGTTCTCGCGTCTTACATGGACGCTTTGGGGATGTTGGCGGGCACCCCCTTGGGAGAAGCCGCGGTAAAGGCTATATCTAAAATAAATAAGCCTGATGGTTACGCAGAAGAGCAGTTCTGACAAACGGGCCAGGATGTGATATCATGTCCTGGTCATCATATTGTGGGTTGAGTTATGGGTAAGGAAGTAAAGCAGAAGCGGCCAGTCGGAAGGCCAAGCAAGTATAAGCCTGAGTATTGCGAGGCTGTTATTGAAATGGCTAAGCAAGGAAAAGGATGGGCAAGCTATGCGGCTACTTTTGAAATTGATAGAGCGACGCTGTATGATTGGGCCGCCGCCCACGAAGAATTTTCCACAGCTTTAACACGCGCAAAGGTTTTAGAACAGCAATGGTGGGAAGATCAGGCGCGTGAAAATCTAAGGTCTCGTGAGTTTAACGCAAATCTTTGGATCAAATCCGCACAAGCGCGTTTCCGCGAAGATTACACTGAACGCAAAGAGACAGCGGTCACTGGCGCTAATGGCGGACCAGTGCAAGTGCAGTCTCATGTCCTTGACGCAAAGACGCTGACGCCTGAGCAGCGCAATGCATTAAGAGAAATTTTGATTGCCGCTAAAGAGGCAAAGTGATGACTGAAAACGAGCGCACAATGATGTTGGCGGAAACAACGGTCGATATCATTGCCATGCTCGAAGAGCGCATTGGTCCAAGCGACGATGAGCTCGCGGTCTTAAGCAGCGTGATCTCTTATATATTGTGCAATCACTTATCCAATGAAGAACACGCGCAAAACGCATTTAATGCTATTAGTTATAACGTAAATCAGATAATGCAGTCTGCAGAAAGAACTGGTAATACATTCTGGGTTAGTGGTCCGGGACATTGAAATGGATATATTTGAGGGGGCACGCTTGTATAAGCTATTTCCGCAACACGTCGTCGCGTCATGCATGCAGCGTGATGTCGAACCGCAAGAAAAACTAACGGTCGAAACAGCAAAGCTTAGAGAATATAATATTCTCGATAATGAAAGCTTAAGCGGTATTAAGTCGTTTGTCGAAGAACAGATTGCGTTATACGTCAAGAACATTATCAAGCCGCGCAATCAGTCAAGCTTAAAGCTTTCGACGTCGTGGGCGCGCCACGGTAATGACGATCACACAATGTTCAGAGTGAATAGTTTTATCTCTGGCATATTTTATTTGCATGCTGACGCAGATGCTGTCTTGCAATTTAACTCTGATCGTCAGCGCGATGGTCTTTACATTCCGACGTATGCGCCAAGCGATCTAAACGTCAATACGTGCGACATTGGATTAGAAAGCGGCTACCTGTTTCTATTCCCGTCACGCATGGCGTATCGATCGCTTGCCGGCGACGGCAGCCTTTACATTGCGTTTAATACATTCCCTAACGGATGGCTTGGCGACGAAGGCGACGCGGATAGTTATTTCCTGGAGGAATAATGGCCGCGATCCTTGACGTCGGTTACACAAACCCGCTCGACATTGACAAGCAGCTGATTGAGCTTGACCGCGAAGACTGCAAGGATCTCGTTAACTTTATCCGTCTGTCGTGGCACCTGGTCGAGCCTGGAGCTGAATACGTTCACTCTTGGCACATAGACTTCTTAGCCGCTCACTTAGAGGCAATCACAAACGAAGAAGAGCTGGACGACGGATCGCTCTACAACCGCCTGCTGATCAACATTCCGCCAGGCACGATGAAGAGCTTACTCGTTAACGTGTTCTGGCCCGCGTGGGAGTGGGGGCCGTGCAACATGCCTCACTTGCGTTATATTTGCGCCAGCCACAACCAAGAGCTTGCAGTGCGCGACGGCTTGCGTATGCGCCGGCTTATTGAGGATCCTTGGTATAAAGACCGCTGGCCTCACGTCGAGCTCACGCGTGATCAAAATCAAAAAACCAAATACGAAAATACAGCCCTTGGCTTCAGGCAGTGCTCTGCGTCGAACTCCATCACGGGCGCTCGTGCCGACCGCGTGATCATTGACGACCCGCTGTCTGTCTCTGACGCCATGTCGCAGCAAGTCAAGGACACGGTCAATACGTGGTTCTGCGAGGCGGTGCCCACGCGTCTCGTTTCGCCAAAGCGATCGGCCATCATAGTGATCATGCAGCGCCTGGCAGAGGACGACGTCAGCGGCACAATCATTGAGCGTGGCCTGCCATACGATCACATCATGCTGCCCATGCGCTACGACCCGTCGCGCGCCATGCCGACGATGCTTGGCATGGAAGACCCGCGGTCACGGCCAGGAGAGCTTTTATTCCCCGCCCGCTTCCCGATAGACGTCGTCGAGCGCGACGAAGAGATCATGGGAAAGTGGGCCACCGCGGGTCAGTTTGCCCAGGCACCACAGCCGCGTGGCGGTGGCGTCATCCTGACTGAGTGGTGGCAGATGTGGGACAAGCCGACATACCCGCCATTTGATTACATTGTCGCCGCAGTGGACGGCGCATACACGACCAAGACAGAGAACGACCCGTCCGCCATGACGGTCTGGGGCATATGGACAGGTGGCGACCAAACTGCGCAAGTCACACGGACCTACACGCCTGACGGCATGATGGCGGCATTAGAGCGCACGTATAAGCAAGAGCACCCAAAGTGTATGCTGATCTACGCCTGGGCTGAACGCCTGGAGCTCCACGAGCTTGTCGAGAAGGTCCGCGAGACAATGACTGACTGGCGTGTCGACAAGCTTCTGGTCGAGAACAAGGCAAGCGGGTATAGCGTTGCGCAAGAGCTGCGACGCGTTTATGGTTACGACGATTTCGGTGTCCAGCTGATGGATCCTAAGGGGCAGGACAAATTAGCGCGCCTCTACAGCGTGCAGCATTTGTTTTCTGATGGGTTGATCTACGCGCCAGACAGAGAGTTCGCGCAAATGGTGATCGACCAGGTCGCCGTGTTTCCTAAAGGCCGGCATGACGATCTTGTCGACACGACTAGCATGGCGTTGCGGCATCTGCGCGACATCGGGCTCCTCGTGCGTGGCGTTGAATGGACAGCGGAGGTCGACAACAGTAGAGTGCATGTTGGCTCTGCGCCGGAGCCGCTCTATCCAGTATAGCAAAGAGATAAACATGATCTTAGCAAACGCCATTGTTGACGTGCTGCATAAGGCAGCGCCAGCGTCAAAAGAACTTAGTAGGTTTCGCGTAGAGGTTTGGGGCAAAGAACCCCACGACTATGTGCGCGTCTATGAGATTGCCGCAAAATCTGATAATCTGGCGGCTCGTGAGGGGCTTGACCGTTTCGTTGAAGAGATTGGGAAGCTTGTAGAGAAGCAAGGCGATTAATCATGCCTATGACACCGGGGCTTAATCCAAATATCCGCATGCCGCAGGAGGAGCCCCAGGCGGGCCTTGGTGCCGCAGAAGACATCCTCGTTGAGATTGAAGAAGGCAAGCCAGACCGTCAGCTAGACGACAAAGGCAATGTCATCCGCATTGAGCACGAAGACGGCTCTGTCAGCATATCGCTGGATGGGCGGGCGGTCGAAGAGACGTCAGAGGCAGAGCGTGCCCGCGAATGGTTTGAGAACCTGGTCGACGACATCGACGACGGATCTCTTGGCACAATCGCCGACGAACTGCTCCGTGGCGTCCAGGACGACATGGATAGCCGGCAGGACTGGATTGAAGACCGCGCGCAAGGCATCAAGCTTCTTGGCCTCAAGATAGAGGTCCCGCAATTGCAAGGCGCGGCAGACGGAGCTCCAGTCGACGGCATGAGCCGCGTGCGTCACCCGCTGCTGCTTGAGGCAGTGCTACGCTTCCAGGCAAACAGCCGCAGTGAGATGCTGCCGACAGACGGGCCGGTCAAGGTCCGCGTCGACAGTGTCAATACGTCAATTCAAGAAGACAGCCTGGCAGACGCATTAGAGAAGGATCTTAATCATTACCTGACCGCGGTTGCCAAAGAGTATTACCCAGATACTGACCGCATGTTGTTCATGCTAGGCTTTGGCGGCACGGCATTTAAGAAGGTTTACTTCTGTCCGTTGCGCGGACGTCCAGTCAGCGAGACGGTCGACGCTGACGACCTAATCGTCAATAACGCCGCGACAACATTAGAAGACGCAAAGCGCATCACGCACCGCGTTTACTTGAGATCGTCAACAGTGAAACGCCTGCAGATCCTTGGCGTCTATCGCGACATTGACTTATCCACGCCGCGCATGGAGCAGAAAGACGCCGTGCAGCGTGAGAAAGCAGACCAGCAAGGCATATCACCTGAAGCAGCAAATCCAGACGATCGCGACAGAGAGATCTACGAGATCTATTGCGAGTTAGATATTCCTGGCTTTGAGCATAAATATAAAGGAAAGATTACAGGACTTGAGATCCCTTATCGTGTTACAATCGATGTGTCGACCAGACAGATCCTTTCGATTGTAAGGAACTACGATGAGCCAAACGGTGAAGAAGGCAACGAGCTGCCTGAAGCGCGCAGCAACTTCGTCAAGTTCACATTTGTTCCAGGCTTGGGTTTTTATGACATTGGTCTCTTGCACATTCTTGGCAATACGACTAACGCCGTAACCGCCGCATGGCGAGAGATGCTCGACGCGGGAATGTATGCGAATTTCCCCGGCTTTCTCATGGCCGACACGGGCGCGAGACAAAACACCAACATATTCCGCGTGCCTCCGGGCGGCGGGGCCTTAGTGAAGACGGGCGGACTGCCAATCAGTCAAGCGATTATGCCGCTTCCTTACAAGGAGCCAGGCCAAGCGCTGATGAATTTAGTTCAAAATGTTGTCGAGACTGGCCAGAGGGTTGGCGGCACAAGCGAGTTGAATGTTGGAGAGGGCCGGCAGGATGCGCCTGTAGGCACGACACTGGCGCTCATCGATCAGGCGACAAAAGTATTAAACGCCGTTCACAAGAGAATGCATTCGGCGCAGGCAGACGAGTTCCAGCTTTTGGTTCGATGCTTTCGGGAGCATCCAGACAGTTTCTGGAAGAAGTTAAAGGGGCCGTCGCTTCAGTGGAACGAGCAGATCTTTTCTCAGGCGATCAACAATTACGAGCTAGTTCCGCAGGCAGATCCGAATACAGCGTCACACACGCAGCGCGTGATGAAGGTCATGGCGCTCAAACAATTGCAACAATCAAACCCTGGGATGTTTGACGCTATCGCCATCGATCGCGCCGCAATGAAGGCAATTGGCTGGAGTAACCCAGAGCAATTTATGGCCGCGCCTCAACCGCCGCCTCCTCCACCGCCTGAGCTTATGGTTGCAATGGAAGAGATTAAGGTTAAGCAGCAAGACGCAAACACCAAGCAAATGCTTGCGCAAGCCAAGATTGCGGAGACGCAAGCCAACATTGCGAAAGACGGCCAAGGACAGCAAGGCGTGCCGCTTGACCCGAACAAGCTGATTGACGCGCAACTGAAGCAGGCAGAGCTAAAGCAGAAAGACGCTGACCTGCAGATGAAGAAAATGGACATCATGTCGGACATGCGCACCGAAATGATGAACGACAAAGAGAACCAGCTAGACAATTGGAACCGTCGAAAAGACCGCGAAAGCGCTGAACGCATTGCGGCGGTTAAACTTGCGCAAGACGTGATGAAGACGCCTAATGGTCTTCAAATCATGAAGAAGGTTATTGACCCGAACATGATGAAGGTCCTTGAGAGTAAAGAAGACGAACCGCCGTTTGAGGGTCAATAATCATGGACGATCTATCGGAGAAGCCACAAGACGGATTGACGGGCGAATTGTCGTTTGCCCCTGACGACCCGCAAGTGCAAGCACGGTCGGCCTACGACGTGTCTCCGATAATTGATCAAAATCTTTACAAGACCGCCACCGCCGCGCTGGAGAGAAATAGAGACAGACCATTTTCTAGCGCGCATGAGTTCGTTCAGCACCAGCTAAACAAAGACGAGCCACAGCTGCCGCAATACGACCGTGAGGCAGTGAAGGCGTGGCAGGAGGGCGCAAAAGGTCTTGGCCATCTCGCCGCGTATAACATCCCAGTCGTAGGTGAAGGATTAGCGCTATACGACATGGCGAATGCGGTTCATGACATTGCGTCGCCTGAGTTTCGTGAGGCAGTAAATAAAGGCGATTATCTAACGTCAGGGCTGGACGTGGCTAACCTTGCGTTGTCAGCCCTTGGCGTGCCGTGGAAGGCTGCTAAAGGCGCAGCTCAGAGCGTTGGCAAGGCTATCCTTGGCGCACCGGGCAAGGCAGCAGCGGCAGGTGCAGCCGCAGCCGCAGGCATGACGCCAGAAGACGCAGAGGCAAGCTTCTTTAGTAAAAGAGCATTTATGTCTCCCGCTATTCAAAAGGCAATGAGAGAGGCGGAGGCGGCTACTCTCATACACGGCAGAAATCCTCACGAGGTTTTCAAGGAACACGGATGGACGCCAGATCCATCTGGTCACATGGTTAGCGAACTGTCGGATGAGGGCGCAAGAATAATTCCAGAAGGACTTGAGAAGTTCAGGGCTGGTAATACAAATCTATCTCTGGGAGACGTATTGTCTCACCCTGATTTGTTTGACCTTTATCCGTCTTCCTATTCAACAAAGCTCACTCCGTATCTTCCACGGACAAACCCAGAGAAAGAGCGTGGATATTTCAATGCTACAGGGGATCAGATTGGCTCTAACATACGACTGAGTGAAAGAGACTTGCTGGAAAATTTACTTCACGAGCATCAGCATCGAATACAGCGCGTTGAAGGCATGTCTCCCGGTCAAAACTCAGAAGACTTTCAGCGTGCTCATCAATCAATAATGATCCCGCTTGAGGAAAAATTGCGGTCCATGCAAGGCGCTATTACGCTCCGATCGCTAATGAAACAAAACCCAGAATTAAGCGATCCAGTATCAGCAATTATGTTTGCCAAGCAGCATAATATAGACATTGGCCCTCAGCCGTTGCCTTATGTAAAGAAAGATATAGAAAGTCTTTTCGACGACATGAGGGACACTCAAAATAAAATTGTTACTGCAAGACAGACTGCCCCAGATCCATTTCAAGAATATCTTAGGTCATTAGGAGAATACACAGCCAGGCTGCCTGGAGAGCGTCTGGGCATGTCCGCGGCAGAAAGAAGAAACGCCTATCCATTTGATCCGAACTATCCAGTTATTGTTAGGGCCCCAGCGCGTGACTTAATGCATCAAGTTGCAAATCCAAAATGGGAAGCAGAGCGAGACCGTGCTGTTGAGTTAGCCAGAGAGCTGCAAAAAAATCCGATCCCACACAAAGACAAAGGCGGCGCAGTCGCCAAACTACTTGGCAAGCTTATGCCGCCAGGCTCTGGCTACGCCCCACGTAAGGGTTCCCAGACGCTCGTAGACCTGCCAGGCATTGGCAAGGCAGAGAGCCGTCCTATTCCTGGCATTGAGGAAATAGCGCGCCGCTTTGCAGGCCCTGAGCATGATGCAGACGTCACTGCACTCAATCCAGAGTTCGCGCGTCGCGTTGCAGGCGAGTATGACGTCATGCGTCACGACCCGACAGACGCCGCAGTCAAGCGTGCATACGAGGCACTGGCAGACGAAACAATGCAGCAGTATCGCGCCGCTAAAGACCTTGGCCTCGACATCAGGTTTCTGAAGCCAGGTGAGGCAGACCCATATGCCGCCAGCCCGGCCCTAGGCTACGAGGATCTTGTCAATAGAGGCCGTATGTTTGTTTTCCCAACGGAGAGCGGCTTTGGCAGCTCAGGCGAGGCACCCGCATCCAACGTCCTCCTAAAAGGCGCTGGACGCATAGGCAATAAGGATGACGCAGTCATCAATGACGCCTTCCGCGTCGTGCATGATCTCTTTGGCCATCACGGCCCTGGCAATCCATCTTTCCGTGCGCCGGGTGAAGAGCGTGCGTATCAACTGCACAGCCGCATGTTCTCGCCAGAGGCACGCCCGGCATTGACGTCAGAAACCCGCGGGCAAAACAGCTGGGTTAACTTTGGGCCTGAGGCTGAGCGCAATCGCACGGCAAGCGGCGCAGACACTATCTACGCTGACCAGAAGACTGGCATCATGCCGGCATGGACGATGGCAAAGCCGCCAGAAGAAGGCGCGGACGTCGACCAATACATCAGGAGCCTGAGAGGCTACGCAGCGGGTGGTGCTATCCCACGCGCTGACGACGAAGCTTTCTTCCGCCGCTTGGCGCTTTGGACCTACTCAGTCGCGCCATTGTTTTCAGGACGCCAGGCTTTGGCAGAAAGACGCCGCGGGTATGGTGCGGGCGGAAAGGCTCTTTCAGATATAATTGAGAGAGCAATTAGATCCGCAAAAGTTATCACGTCTGAAGGAACGCCAACGATTAGGAATATGGCGAGAGAGACGCCGTTATATCCTGATGTGTATAAAAACCCTCGCCTCTTGGCAGAAGAAGCAGAGGGTCGCGTCGCTAAAGAAGACCCTATGTTAAAGCGTCTTTGGGGCGTTAATAGAGAAGATATCTATGATATTGCCGGTCACAGACCCGGAAATGTTGAACCTGTTTTAGCGCCGCCTCCTGCAAAAACTCGTGGAATAAATTATGCGTCTGAAGCCGTGATGGTTCCAGAAAACGCAGAAAGGCTTAGAAATATATTAGAAGCTGGATATGAGAAACCAGGATTACGAAAAGGCATGATGCCTTGGTATTACATGGACCCTGTTTATAACCGCCTTGAACAGATGTTTGGACCAGAAGAGGCTGTCAATCGATATAATTTATTAAATACCTCTGTCTCTATGATGTCTCCGGCGAGTAATGTTAAAACAGAAATAAATAGAGGTCTTGGCGCTTATCATATGGCGCTGCAAGGTAGATTTAATGATTTTGTTCGCGGTGGAGGCAAGCCAAGCGCGGCCCCATTAGATGTCATGCCACAATACATGAGAGACAGAATGGTAGGGCATTTGGCGCACTCTACATCTCAAGCTGGTCCATTAAGTAAATACATACAGACTGGTAAAGTAGAAATGGAAAGCCCAAAAGTTCCGCTTTACATTCAGTCTTCAGGAGTTCCAGAAACTGGCTTCCAAACAAAATTGCCTGTTCCTGACGCGCATTACACTCGTGTTGTTGGCATGCCGGACGTCAGGCGCACAGCTGATCCAGAAGTATCAATGAAAATGAATGAGTATAGACCAGTTGGTAATTGGTTCAGAGAAGAAGTAGCCAAGCCAATGGAAATGGAAGCAGTTCCCGCGCAAGCCCTTATGTGGGGAACAGGTTCAGGGGCGACTGGCGTTGACACGGCAATTGGCGCACCAAAGCTTGAGCTATTATCGCAGCACATTGGCGATGTCGCCAAGCATTACAGAATATCACCCGAAACAGCGCGTGATTTATTACTGCAAGGAACGCTGTATAAAGACGGCGGCTCTGTTATTGATCACGCACTTGATGTAGTATCCAACATTCCGCATAGCGGAAAGCGGGACGCCGCTTAATATCTGGCCGGAGAAATTGAATGTATGAGATGGCAAAAAAGGGCCGTGAGGCCATGAAGTCTAAAGCCCGCCGATTGGCAGGCGAGAAAGACCAAAAGGTCGACAGCTCTGACTGGTCGCCCGCGTCTCCACTGAATGCGGAAGCAAAGACTGGCATGCGTCCAGTATCCCGCCGCACCTATAAGAAGGGTGGCAAGGTTGTTGGCCAAGAGGCACGCAAGCGCGCTGACAAGCCATCTCGCGCAACGGGCGGTGAAATTGCAACCGCAATGATGAACAAGAATTTAAAGGAAGCCAACGAGAAGCGCGATGGCGTGAAGCACATCGGCGCTCTTAAGCATGGCGGCAAAGCTAAATATGCCACGGGCGGTGGCATCAAGGACAAGAAAGCGCTTGGCGCAATCGACCCAACACCAGTTCGTTCAAAAGCTGAACACTACAAAAAAGGCGGGATGGTCAAAAAAGCAGGCGGTGGTGGAAGTTGGCTTGAGAAAATGGTTGGCGAGCCAAAGACCGGCAGCGACATGAGCCAAGTCGGCAAAATGGGCACTGCACGCTACAGCCAAGAAGACAAAGGAGCTCTTGACCGCGCTCTTCGAGAGAACGACGCCCTTCCGGCTCCAGCAGAAGCGGCAGAAAGCGCGGCACGCACGGGCGACAAGCGCGGCGGCATGGTGAAGCGTAAGGCTCACGCTAAGGGCGGCAAGACGGAAATGCATCCCGACGAGCGTGAGGATCGTTCACTCGTAAAGAAAATGGTGAAGAAGACCGCGCTGACCGGCAAGAAAGATGGCGGTGAAGCTGGCGGTAAGTGGATCCAGAAGGCTATTAAAAAGCCAGGCGCTCTTCACAAGCAGCTTGGCGTGCCAAAGGGCGAAAAGATCCCTGAAAAAAAGCTTGAAGCTGCAGAGAAAAAAGGCGGCAAGCTTGGCAAGCGCGCCCATTTAGCTGAAACGTTAAAGCGCATCAATAAATACGGCGGCGGATCTCTTAGCCTTGACGCCGCGGGTGGTGAAAAGAAGTCAGCGGCTAAAACAAAAGAGCCAAAGAAAGTTACGTTGATTTCAGTCAACATTGGAAAAGAAACCGGTAACAAACCACCCGTTTCTCCCGCTGACATTATGAAGCCGCCAATGGTGCCGCCGATGCCTCCTGTTGCGCCTCCTGGCGCTGGCGCTCCTCCTGCCGCACCTCCGACAATGCCTATCCCTGGCGGTCCTGGCGGCATGCCAATGCCTGGAGCACCTGGTCGCAAGGCAGGCGGACGCATCAGCAAGGTAGCCAAGTCATACAAGGACATGGAGGCCGGAGCTGGATCAGGCGAAGGCAGATTGCAGAAAGAAGATATCGCTAAAGCGAAAAAAGGTCGCGGTAAGTAATTACTGCGCATGGACTGGGCGTCACCCCCTTATGGCGTCCAGTCCTCTTACATCATAAGGGGAACCCAAGGGGGTGGGTTGTGGGAACACTAACGCGTAGCCATATGTTTGCTCACGAGCTTGAGCGTTTGATTGAAATTGAAGTCGAGAGAATGAAGGACAATCTTGCACTTGGATTTCTAGAAGACTTCAACGAATACAGGTTCGTTGCAGGAAAGGTCGCCGGATTGCGCACGGCGATCGACTTAATGGCTGAGGCATCAGCCATATGTGATGGTAAACCGCGCGAACACTAAGGGGACGTTAATGACTAACTTGGTAATGGATCACGCAGAGGATCCAAAACAGAAAATAATAAATGAAATTGGCGATTTATCTAAAATTGAACTGTTTAACAATCAGATACTGTGCGCCGTCTATGTGCGTCCGACAAAAACAAAAAGCGGACTGTATTTGACTGATAAATATGCAGACGAAGATAGGTTCCAGGGTAAGGTTGGCCTACTCATTGGCATGGGTCCGGCTGCGTTTAATGATGAAAGCGGTCAGTGGTTCAATAATACAAGCTTTAATCTGCATGACTGGCTTGTTTATCGCCCGTCTGACGGCTGGAGCATTACAATAAATGGCGTTCTGTGCAGAGTTTTATCTGACACGCAGGTAAAAATGCGCATCCCGTCACCTGATACAGCATGGTAATGGAGAAAATTGATGTCTGACGAACAAGATCACGTCGAAGTAGAGCTTGATAAGCCTGAAGAGACGAAAAAAGACGAACCTGAAATAGAAATAATCGACGAAAAGGCTGCAAAAGAGCCTGAAATAGAAAAAGCGCCGATTATTGAGCCGCAAGAAGGCATCCAAGAGCTTAAAAAGCGCCTGGAAGCTGAGAAAGCGGCACGCATAGACGCAGAAAAGCGCGCACGAGAGGCTAACTTTCACGCTGATCGCGCCCGTGATAACGCAAAAGACGCAAATTATCAGCTCGTCGTGAATGCGCTTGAGACTGTTAAGGAGCGTTCAGATGCTTTGAAGGCTGCGCATAAGGAAGCAATGAGTGTTGGCGACTACGACAAGGTCGCTGAGCTTCAAGAAGCCATGTCAATCAATGCGTATCAGATGAATGAGCTGAAACGCGGCGAGAGAGCATTAAAAGAACAAATGCAGGCGGAAGAAGAGGCCGCTAAGCGCCAACCCCCACGTCAGGCAGAGCTTCCTGGTGACATTATTGAGCAAATGGCTCAAACGGTATCGCCAAAATCAGCGTCTTGGCTGCTCAAAAACAAAGAACATCTGTCTGGCGAGCGTGAAATACGCAAAATGTTTCGCGCTCATGAAGACGCGGTGGATGATGGTCTTAAAACAGACAGCGACGAGTATTTTAGCTTCATTGAAAGCCGCCTGGGGCTCAATAAGCAGGTTGAAGAAGACGTTATGTCAGAAGCCGCGGCTCCTGCGCCTAGACGCGCACCGCAGCCACCGCCTGCGCCTGTATCGCGTAGCCCTCAACGGTCAAATGTCGTCCGTCTAACTAAGGACCAGGCGGAGATGGCGTCAATGCTTGGCATGACTGACAAGGAATACGCGAAACACATGCTTGACCTTCGCAAAGAAGGTAAAATTGCAAACTGATGGAGATTGTTATGAATACGCCTACGGTAAAGAAGGGCATGTTTGCGAAAGCGGCAGCCGGAGCCCCTATTGATGAAGCGCCGCCAATGAGGCCCGCAATGCGTGAAGACGACCCAAGAGAAAGAGCAAGGCAGCGTGCAGCTGAACTGCGTAACCACTTAGAGGAAGTCGTCGACGGCACTGATGACTTCTACGTTCCTCAGGATATTATTCCAGACGGATGGACGTATGAGTGGAAACGCTTCACGACATACGGCGCTGAGGATCCATCTTACCAGGTTCACTTAGCGCGTTCTGGCTGGACAGCTGTCCCAGTGTCTCGCCATCCGTCTATGATGCCTCAAAACACAGCAGACAAAGTAATTACCAGAAAAGGCATGGTCCTCATGGAATGCCCGTCTGAGATTGTCCTTGAGCGTATCGACGCAGATAAAAGAAAGGCGCGCATGCAGGTCATGCACAAAGAAAACCAACTTGCCGGCACGCCTGACGGCACAATGACGAGAGATCACGCGCAAGCACGTCCTCAAATCAAGAAGTCATACGAGGCTATGCCGGTCCCTGAGAAGTAAGTTCTCCGGCAGTAAGCTAGTCCAGGGGGTCGCCTTGTGCGGCCCCTTTACTTTTAGTTTGTAAATATGCGATAATGAAGGCAAGCCACACTGATGGCCTGGGCCTCCCCGGCGCGAGGCGTTAACTTTTTCTGTTCCGTATAATCGCCCCGGCGCGCGATGAAGGAACTCCTGAATAAGGAGAACCCGTCATGGCGAATACAAGTGCGCCTTTCGGTTTTAGACAATATGCAGGAAACGGATCTGCTCCGACGTATGAGCAAGTTCGCTTTCCTATCGCATATAACTCTACAAATATCTTTTTTGGCGACCCAGTAACAGCTGTCAGCGACGGCACTGTTACTCAGTCTGCCAGCACCAGCACACCAGCTGCTCTCGGCATCGCTGGCGTATTTGTTGGCTGTCAGTATTTGTCCACGGTTCAGAAAAGAACTGTTTGGTCAAACTACTATCCGGGCGGCACCGATCCAGTTTCTGGTTCGATCTACGCCTACATCGTAAACGACCCTAACGCTAAGTTCGCTGTTCAGTCCGACAGCACGGGTATTGCTCTTGCTGACGTAAACGCAACAATCGGCTTCTTGATTGGCACAGGCAATACCTCAACGGGTATTTCTGGCGCTTATCTCGATACCTCCACGTTGCAGACTGGCACGCTTGCTAACTACCCATTTAAGATTGTTGGTGTCATCAACGATCCGCCTGGGGCTCAAGGCACGCTGTCGAACGGACAGGCATATGACAATGCTATCGTCATGTTCAACAACGTCTACACCCGCAACTTCCAAGGCGTCTAACAAGGAGTAAGGACCAATGGCTGTTAATCTCTCTGCCATTAAAGACCTCCTCCTTCCGGGCCTCCGGGGGATTGAGGGTAAGTATGAGATGATCCCATCTCAATACGATAAGATCTTCACGAAGCACGACAGTAAGATGGCGCTTGAGCGCACTGCTGAAATGCGCTTCCTGGGTCTTGCTCAGCTGAAAACAGAAGGTGGTCAGACCGCATTCGACAACAGCGCCGGTGAGCGTTACATCTATAACCAGGAGCACACTGAAATTGCTCTGGGTTACGCGATTACACGCAAAGCTATCGACGACAACCTCTACAAATCACAGTTCATGCCTTCGAACCTTGGCTTGATGGAAAGCTTCCACCAGACCAAAGAGATCTACGGCGCGAACGTGCTTAACACGGCGACGACGTATAACGCGTCTGTCGGCGGTGACGGTGTCGCTCTTTGCTCCCCGGCGCATCCAATCGATGGCGCTACTGTAGCGAATACGCCTACGGTTCAGGTTGATCTTAACGAAGCCACGCTTCTGAACAGCATGATTGCTATCAGAACAAACTTCAAAGACCAGGCTGGCCTGAAGATCTTCGCCCGCGGTCGCCGTTTGGTTGTTCCTGCTCAGCTTGAGCCTGTAGCAATCCGTCTCACAAAGACGGAGCTCCGCCCAGGAACGTCAGACAATGACGTCAATGCAATCATGATGACAGCCGGCGGATTGCCGGAAGGTTTCATGACCAGCGACTTCTTGACGTCATCGTATGCTTGGTTCTTGTTAACCAACATTGACGGTCTGTCTTACATGGAAAGAGTTAAGTTCGAAACCGACATGCAGGTCGATTTCGTGACTGACAACTTACTCGTAAAGGGTTATGAACGCTACAGTTTCGGCTATTACAACTGGCGCTCAATTTACGGCAACTTCCCAACGTCGTAAGGAGGAAGTAAAATGGCTCATGCTGCTTTCTCCGGTCCATTAATTGTGTTTGGGCAAAACCCAACACAGCCGGGTGACTACAACCCAGACATCGGTGGCTCGTCCCTGTTTTATGCAGGGACGGGTATCTTAGATCCACGTCAAGTATACACCTACATCCCCGGTGAAGCTCAGTCTGCACCGGACTTTGGGTGGCTTGGCGTGGACAACATCACGACCTTGAGTGCTGTTCCTTACACTGCATCTGCTACGGCAATTGTCGCGTCAGCTGCTGCCACAAGTGCAACGCTCACAGTTGTATCGTCGAGCTCTTCGACGACTGGCGTCTATTATTCCACGAGCTTTGTTCGTGCGGATACGGGTGCGACTGACACGGTCCTCGCTCTTGACGCTTACGCGTCAGTAACGGGCTCATTCAGCAATGGTGTTCTCACGATCACCACCTCCACCAATCAGATGCCAATTGGTCCCGGTATGGTTGTTCTTGCTACTACAGGAACGGTTTCTCAGGGAACCGCTGCTGGAACGCAGATCGTATCTCAGCTCACGACAACCGGCACATACTCGTCGGTTTCGCAGGGCACGACTGGCACTTATCAGGCAAGCGGCAATTTGACGGCGACTTCAGGCACGGTAACACTTGCCTACCAGACGCCAGGCCAGTGCGCCGTTCCTAATAATGCCCAGACGCCTGGCATGTATAACTGGAGCCCTCAAGCTCTTCTGGGTCGTGCGGTAAGTGTTACGGCGGCGGCAAGTGCTACGGCGACAACCGCGACTGTATCTGGCTATGACATCTACGGATACCCAATGACGCAGGCTCTTACGATCTCTGCGGGTGGTGTTGTTACCAGCACAAAGGCGTTCAAATACATCAAGTCAATTGTTCTTAATGCTGCTGACTCTGGCCATAACTACTCTGTAGGAACGGCTGATGTGTTTGGGTTCCCACTGCGGTCTGATACGTTTGGTGACGTTATCATTAACTATGCAGCGTCACTGGTTGGCACGACATTGATCACTGCCGCCACAAACTATCTGCCTGCAGATAGAACAACGCCTAGCTCGACAACAAACGATGTTCGTGGAACCTTTGCTGCTACTTCAAGCAGCGGGGCAAACAAGCTAATCGTTCGTCAGTCACCACAAGCTTATATGGTGCCTTACGCAACTGGCTTGTTCGGCCTTACTCAGGCTTAAGAAAGGGCTCTAAAATGGTATCTCAGACTAAAGATCCAGATGCTAAGGGCTCCCGCAAGAGCCTTTACAATGCTCAAAACAGCCACGTTGCGGCTGAAGCAGAGCAAGGCACAGACGGCTTCAAAAAAGGCGGTCGTGCTAAAAAAGCTGCTGGTGGCTGTGGCGTAATGTCCTCAGCCGCTAAGGGTAAGCGTCCTGCTCGCGCAAGCGGCGGCGGCGTCTTCTCTTCAGCTGCTTCTGGCACCCCACGCGGCAAAGCTTCTCATTACTGAGATTTGTCGGTGCTAAAGTCGACGAGGGTTTTTTGGAACCCTCGTCTTATTCTTGGAGATTAGATATGGCGAAAACGCCCACTTGGCAGAGATCAGAAGGCAAAAGCAAATCTGGTGGACTTAATGCTAAGGGAAGGGCCTCCGCCAAGGCTGAGGGTCACAACCTGAAGCCGCCGGTCTCGAAAGAGCAGGCCGCTAAAAGCGATAAGTCGGCCTCTCGACGTAAGTCATTCTGTGCTAGAATGACAGGATTAAAGAAAAAACTTACTGGGGCAGCTGCTGCCGCCGACCCAAATAGCCGTGTAAATCTATCGTTAAAAAAATGGGATTGCTAAAATGAGCAAGCCATTTTGGGAAAAAGATGCACCTAAAGACGCAAAGCATAAGGCTTTAAGCGCAAAAGGTGTTAGAATGGCAAAAGCTAGGGCACGGGCGGCGGGTCGCCCTTACCCGAATGCTGTTGATAATATTGCGGCTGCTCGGGCCCAGAATAAAAAGGAAAAGCACTAATGCGTCCTATCGTTATCACTGCCGGCCCTCTTGCCGCCGCCTCTGCAGTAGGCATTGCCGCCAACCAGGTGGTGACTGGCGCGGCAAATATGACGCTTACTTCCTCTACTGTCACCCTTGACGTTCCTCGCCGTGTGTTAATTACCAACGTCGGCAATGATACGGGCATAACCTTTACGATTACGGGCACGACGTTTTGGGGTGTTGTTATTTCTGAGACAGTGACAGGCACAAGCGGCAGCTCTGTCGCAACAAATAACGACTTTGCTACCGTCACAAGCATCAAGACAAGCGGCTCAACGAGTGCAAGCGGCGCGTCTGCCGGAACAAATGGCGTGGCAGGAAGCAGTTGGGTGCGCTTTGACGAGTGGTCTCCGTCTAACATTTCAATTCAATGCACCGTAAGCGGCACTGTTAACTACACGCTGCAGTCTACCCTTGATGATCCAAATAGCGCGACAAATCCTGTAGCAATTGGTTCAGTGACCTGGGTTAACTCATCTGACACCGCTGTTGTTAGTGCAAGTGCTACAAAGCAATCAAACTTCTTGTTCGCGCCAGTTTATGCCCGTGTTGTTATAAACAGTGGCACTGGTTCAGTGACGACGACGTTTGTTCAAGATAGTAATGGACCATACTAATGGCCACGGGCGGACTATCTACGACAACCGGCCTTCCTAACGGCTCAGGTCTTACTCAAACGACTGGGACATCTGTCGGCGGCGGGTTAACGAATTAATAAGGGGAATAGATGTCTAACCTTCCGATATCAGGATTAGCGGCGGGTGCAGCTGTATCTGCTACAGACGTCGTCCCTAATGTCCAGACAACCGGCGTCGGTCCTGTAAAAACTACTGCGGCTCAGCTCAAGACGTTTATGAGCGCGTCGCCTTATTTTACAGGCAATGTTGGCGTCGGAACATCAAGCCCACAAGCGCATTTTCAAGTAACATTAGAAACAGGTTTGTCTGGTTTTTATGCCGACTCGTATCAAGACACTAGCGTTTATCATTATTATTCTGAGTTACGAAATATAAATACTCAGGGGTATGGTGAAGGTTTTTATTCTTCTTATGGACGAGGGTCGTATTCTTCTCCTGCAGTTACGCAAGTATTAGATACTCTTGGATACTTTGGCTGGGGTGCCTACAGTAATTCGACCAGCCCTAATGCATTTAATGGATTTGATTACAGCACAGCCATAGCTGCTATTGTTGATGCAACACCTACTGGAACAGGAACAAGCTCTGCACTGACGCCTTCTGCCATTGTGTTTATGACACAAGGTCTTCCTGTAGGTGGCTCAACAACAACGACGCCTTATGAGAAAATGCGCCTGTCGAGTGTTGGTAATTTAGGTATAGGAACAACCACGCCTGGAACACTTCTTACTGTCGCCGGTCCTATATCAGTCAATAAGCCAAGCACAATAAACGCCTCAACATATACTGTCGCCTCGACTGATGCGTCTCTTATTTTTACGACGACAGGATGCACGGTGACAATGCCTGCCGCTTCTTCCTATCCAGGAAGAGTTCTTAATGTTAAAAACATTTCTGCTATTACTGTTAACAGTGCGTCTTCAAATATTGTCCCATTGTCGACGGCAACAGCTGGCACAGCAATATTGTCTGCTAGTGCCGGAAAGTGGGCGATGTTACAGTCTGATGGAACAAACTGGGTAATAATGGCGTCTAACTAAGGATGAGTAATGTCGACCTCGAACGCATACACGTTCAATCCTTCGCTCGGCGAACTCACCATTTACGCCTACCAGCTGATTGGTGTTCGCCCTACGGCATTGTTGCAGGAACATATAGATGTTGCTCGTGTCGCAACGAACATGATGTTCACGCGATGGAGCAATCAGGGCGTTAATCTTTGGCAAGTGACATCGACAACTCAAGCCTTAACTCAGGGAACTGCAACGTATTCTGTATCTGCAAATACGGTTGTAATTCTTGATGCATATGTCACTGTTACAAATGGATCGGTTAATACTGACAGAATAATTTTACCGATAAGCAGGACTGAGTATTTGTCTTTCCCCAACAAAGCACAGCAAGGTTTCCCTACGACTTATTGGTTTAATCGTCTTCTTTCTCCTACAATTACTCTTTGGCCTGTCCCAGATGGAAACGAAGCATCTTTAACATATTACAGTGTATTGCGTCTGCAGGATGCTAACATGAACGGCACCGAGCAGGTGGACATACCGCCTATTTGGTTAGAGGCAATGGCATATGGGTTGGCAGAGCGTCTGGCTCAGATTTGGGCACCAGATAAATTGACGTTTTTGAAACCGATGGCTGACGAGGCTTATTCAATAGCTGCAGCTCAGAACATAGAAACGGCGCAACAATATATTTCGCCACAAATTAGTGGGTATTTCAGGTAATGGCTTATGTTTATTGCCATTTTAAGGAAGATGATATGGAGCCATTCTATGTTGGAATTGGCCGAACAAAAAAACGCGCTTTTGATATGAGGGGCCGCTCTTCTTGGCATAAAGAAAGAAGTTTAATTGTAAAAAATGGTCACAAAAAACGTAAAATAAATAAATTATTGTCCATGCAATATTGGGGGGCATAAATGGGTTATGCCTCAAAACTTGGTCGCGCAAGGATAAGCGCACGAAACCCTACAGCAGCTGGCGTATGTGACCGTTGTGGATTTGTTTATTCACACAACAAGCTTTCCTGGCAATTCGATTGGCGCGGAGCTGCCTTATTAAACACACGCATTCTTGTGTGCCAGAGCTGCTACGACACGCCACAACAGCAATTGCGTGCAATCGTTATTCCAGGCGACCCTACGCCAGTTCAAAATCCGCGCGTTCAGGATTACGTGACTGCGGAAACGAGCACAAGATATACATCCGGTCAAAACTCTATAGATCCAATTACAGGCATCCCGGTTATTGGCGGAAATGTTCGTGTTACATCGACACCAACTGGCGGTCTTCTGTTGTTAGAAGACGGTTCTGGCGCTATACTGTTAGAGGATGGCGTGAGTTATCTTGTCCAGGAAAATTCTGGTGCTACTGCAACGACAGACGATCGTGTCCTGCAGCAAACAGGCGAACCTCCTGGAGGATTAAATACGCAACCTGGCACGGATCCAAATGCTCCGGGTGACAATAATCCAGGCTTGCCGTATGATTATACGCAAGTTCCCAAGACAGGGCCGCTAAACTAATGTCAAACCAGCAGATACCAAATTTGCCGGCAGCCATTTCGCTCAATGGTTCTGAGCAACTTGAGGCCGTCCAGGGCGGCACGTCTGTTCGCGTTACTTCTGCGCAAATTGCTGGTCTTAACCCCGGGCCCACCGGACCTACCGGAAGTGTCGGAGCCACGGGCCCAACGGGCTGGACGGGCCCCACGGGCCCCACCGGAGCCACGGGAGCTCCATCAACAGTCACAGGCCCCACGGGAGCTACCGGCGCTACGGGTGCAGCATCTAATGTCACAGGGCCCACCGGACCAACCGGGGCTACCGGGGCCACGGGCGCTACCGGCTTATCAATTACGGGCCCCACAGGCCAGACGGGCCCTACCGGGGCCACTGGCGCGGCATCGACTGTTGCTGGACCTACGGGCCCCACTGGCGCGACCGGCCAAGGCGGCGGCGTCGGGCCTACAGGGCCTTCAGTTACCGGCCCAACGGGCCCTACGGGATCTACAGGCCCTTCAGTTACTGGACCCACAGGTTCTACGGGCCCCGCTTCTAATGTTACGGGACCCACGGGATGGACTGGCCCCACCGGCTCTACAGGACCGTCTGTTACGGGCCCCACCGGCCCAACCGGCGCGACTGGCGCTCAGGGCAATCTTTACGCCACGACTAGCACGACCAGCCTTACGATTGCTGCCGGCACTCAGTCTCTGACAGTTGGAACTGGTCTCGCTTATACCGTTGGCCAGCAAATCATCATTGCATATGATGGCACGCATTTAATGACGGGCACTGTCACGTCGTATAATTCTGCCACTGGCGCAATGGTTGCCAATATCACTTCAATTACTGGAACTGGCACGTTTGCGTCTTGGGCGGTGAACCTTAACGCTGCTCCCGGCCCCGCTGGGCCTACCGGAGCTACCGGCGCGACTGGCCCAAACACAATTAATGTCGGCACGACAACAGTTACAGGCGGAACTTCTGGTCGTGTCATTTATGACAATGCTGGCGTTGTTGGTGAATATCCAACAAGTGCGACGACTGTTGCAAGCAGCGTTGTATTAAGAGACGCTAATGTTAACATAACATCAAATGCTTTTTTTGCAGGAACAACAAGCACAGCGGCTGCTGGTGGAACAACAACATTAACCGCAGCTTCTACACCAGTTAATGTCGTTACGGGGTCTGGTGGTCAAACATTCACGCTTCCCGACGCAACTACATTGCCATTAGGCGCAATATTTTCATTCAATAATAATCAGTCTAGTGGAACTATCGTTGTAAAGAATACTGGCGCAACAACAATTTCGACGTTCCAAGCAGGGTCTTACGGAACAATTGTATTAATTGCTAACGGGACATCTTCGGGAACGTGGGACCCTCATTTCCAAGCGCCAAATAATGTAAGCTGGTCAACAAATACATTAGATTATCCGGGCTCAATTACCTCTGCGACGTGGAACGGTGTTGCGGTTGCTGTAAATCGTGGCGGGACAGGTCTATCCAGCGGAACATCTGGAGGCGTCCCATATTTTAGCTCAACAAGCACGATGGCTTCATCTGCCGCTCTTGCTCAATATTCGGTAATTGTAGGTGGGGGCGCAGGTGCGGCTCCAGCTACAATTGTAACAGGGTCGGCTAATCAGCTTTTATCAAGCGGGGGCTCTGGCGCAAACCCATCTTGGACAACTGCGACATATCCTGCTACGACAACGATTAATCAATTGCTTTATTCAAGTTCTGCGAACACGATTGCAGGGCTTGCAACAACAAATGGCGGCATCCTTAACGCCAATAGCAGCGGCGTTCCTTCATTAACTGTAACGCCTGTTCTCGGTGTTGCTGGCACGTCTGCCGGGACGCTTGGTTTTTCGGGATTAACGAGCGGCGTTGTTACGATACAAACTGCTGCTACTGCCGGGACGTGGTCGCTCACGCTTCCTACAAGTGGTGGCACGAGCGGTTATGTTTTAACGACGAATGGCTCTGGTGTTACAACTTGGACGGCGGCGTCTGCTCTCTCTGGAGCATTGACGGTTGGAACTACCGCTATTTCCGGCGGAACAACAACTCGTATTCTTTATGATAACGCAGGCATACTTGGCGAATATAGCGTAATCCCCGTATCCTTGGGTGGCACAAACGCTACATCAGCAAGCATTACTGCCTTTAACAATATTACGGGCTATACGGCTTCTGGCGCGACGGGCACAACAAGCGCAAATCTTGTTTTTTCAACGTCTCCGACAATTACGACGCCGACAATCAGCGGCAACGAGACTTACACCGGCACCGCTGGACGTATATTAGCAGACTTTGATAATGCGACAGTCAATAGCCGCCGAGCCTTTCAAACTAGCACAACAAATGCTTCTACTGGTATTTATGCTCTACCTAACGGCACATCGACGGCTGCAAGCTGGCAGGCTGCGAATAACGCTGATCCGACGAATGCTAGTAAAATACTTATTGCCACAAACGCCTCGACAGATGTCCAGCTTGTTTCCGGCATAAACGGCACTGGCACATATTTACCTTTATCCATTTACACAAACGGCGGTCAGTCGGCTCAGTTCAGCACAACAAAGGGCACGTTTACGCTTGGTGTTCAGAGCACAACTGCTGGCGCTCTTGTTCTTGCCAATACTAATGTCAGCGCCTACGCGACGACATTGCAGTCTTCAAGCAGCGCGACTGCGGCTTGGACGCTAACGCTTCCGACAAGTGCGGGCACTAACGGCTATGTCCTGACGACAAATGGATCTGGCGTAACGTCTTGGGCGTCTGCCGCAAGCGCAATTAGCATCACAAACGATACGACGACCGCGACCGCTGAGTATCCACTATTTGCGGCGGCAACTTCTGGCACCGTATCGACGGTCTATACATCGAATGCGAATTATACCTACACGCCTTCAACAGGAACGCTTTCTTCACTCGTTGTAAACGCATCAAATGGATTATTTACAAATCCGAACACGGTCGCGGCTAATTATACAGTTCCATCAAACTATAATGCTATGTCAGCGGGACCAATTACGATTGGATCAAGCGTAACAATCACGGTAAGTGACACGGCGGTATGGACCGTAATATGAGCTATTATACTTACATACACGCTTCTCCTGACGGTGAAGTATTTTATGTAGGAAAAGGCACTGGACGCCGCGTATACAGTATGCGCGATAGATCTTGGATTTGGCGGGAACGATTTAATCAGTTTGATGGCATAACAATGAAAATTGTCTCGCGTTTTGAAACTGAGGACGCAGCGTTTCAGCATGAACAAGAACTTGTCAGGTATTATAAAGACAAGGGTTGCGATCTGGTAAATCTGACTGAAGGTGGCGCGGGTCCAAATGGGTATTATCAAAGCCCGGAAACCAGAGCAAAAAAATCCGCTTTATTGCGGGGGTATAAACATCAACAGGTAACGTGCCCCCATTGCAATGAGATAGGTGGCGGCACATCAATGTATCGCTGGCATTTCAATAATTGCACAGGATCAGCCTTTAAATTTAAGGCCAGAGCCACATTGAACGGCGAGCGCGTATATCTTGGTAAATTTGCGACTAAAGAAGAAGTCGACGCTGTAGTTGCAAAATTTTATGAAGAACATCCAAAACCTAAAATTTATCGTAAGATTTCCGAAATTACTCGCAAGAAAATGAGCGACGCTCAAAAAGGGCACCCCGGCAGCGCGTGGACAAAAGAAGCAAAACAGAGAATGGCTGAGATAAGAAAAGGCGATAAAAACCCTTTTTTTGGTCATAAGCATACTCAAAATACTCGTGATATAATTGGCTCAAAAGGCAAAGGCCGACAGGGATATTGGGCGGGTAAATCATTCTCTAGCGAGCATCTTGCCAAGCTAAAAATTGATAGAACTTGCCCGCATTGTGGGGTAAAAGGATCTGGCAGCGCGATGAATAGGTGGCATATGGATAACTGTAAATTTAAGTCAGAGGCCGCATAACATGAGCGCATTACAATTAAACGCAACAACTGGTGGCGGCAACGTCACGATAACAGTTCCTACGTCTGTTACTGGAACAAATACAATTACTGTTCCTGCTTCAACTGGAACAGTTGCACTTACAGCAAGCCCAACATTTACGGGAACAACAACTACTGGCGCTCAAAGCGTTGGCGGTAATATTACGTTTAGCTCGGCTAATGCTGGAGTTGTTTTTAATAAAACAGGCGCTCTAACAAACTCTACACTGAATGATTATGAAGAAGGAACGTGGACGCCAACAATTACACCCGGCACTGGTTCTATTACAACATATTCGGCATCTGGAACATATACAAAAGTTGGTAGAATAGTTACTCTTCAAGCCATTTACACAATAACAACCAATGGGACTGGTGCCAGTTATATTCTTATTGGCAATATTCCTTTTGCTGGTTCTGTAAATACTGGCGCAGGGATTATGAAAGAAATTGCGGTAACTGGGATAACTGCGGCATGTTATTTAACAAACTCAACAACATTATTAAGCGTAACGTATAACAATGGTTATCCCGGCGGAACAGGCCAAAGTTGGGTAATCACGGTAGTTTATTATGCTTAACGAGGCCAAAATGTCACTTACAGAAACTAAAATCATAGATCAGATTACCGTTACAGAAAACGGTATCGTTCTTGTTCGTGAAGCAACGCGGATTTTGCGTGATGGCGTTCCATTCACTGAGACATATCATCGTTGGAGCTATACGCCGGGACAAGATTTAACTGACGTTCCAGCAAATGTAGTTGCAATTTGTAACGCTGCATGGACGCCAGAGGTTATTGCTGCGTATCAAACGCAACTCGCGGGGATTGAATAATGGCGCTGACGCTCAACGGCACGACAGGCGAAGTCTTCCCTAGCTGGACAACAGCCACACGCCCATCGTCACCTGTAGCCGGACAGACAGGTTACAATACGACGCTTGGCGCATTGGAGAGCTACAACACAACGACGACGACTTGGGTTGTGTCTGGTTCTAATCCAAAGATTACTCAGACGATCTACACATCTGGCTCCGGCACATACACAACACCAACTGGCGTAACGTGGCTTCGCGTTCGTATGGTTGGTGGTGGTGGGGGCGGAGCGGGTAGCGGAACTGCATCGTGGGGCGCTGGCGGAAATGGAGGAAATACAACTTTTGGTTCGTCATTTTTGACAGCAAACGGAGGAACAGGAGGCTACACAGCTTTAGGTTCACCCGGAGCCCCCGGCGGGTCAGCTTCTATCGGGGCAGGCGCTACCGGCATAGCGTTAAGTGGTGGTGCAGGCGCATCTACGGGACAAAATTCGACCTCACTCTACATGCCCACCACTGGCGGCGGCGGCAACTCAGCTTTTGGTGGGGGTGGGCAGGGCGCTACTAATGCTAATGCTGTGGCCGCAGCGGCAAACACGGGCGGCGGCGGAGCGAGTGGTGGCACTATAAACGGATATGCAGGCAATGTTGGGTCTGCGGGTGGTGCTGGTGGCTTTATAGATGCAATCATCTCATCACCAAGTGCAACTTATTCTTACGCAGTAGGCGCAGGTGGAACCGCAGGAACCGCAGGAACAAATGGCTACGCAGGCGGCGCAGGTGCGGCGGGCATCATCATCATTGAAGAACATTACAACTGGTAAGGCTTGAATAAATGGCAGCTACATTACAAACATCAGTAATACAAGCCTCCGGCTCAACAACGCCTAACCTAACGCTAGACACGGCTGGCAACGCTACTGTTGGCAATACGCTCGTTATGGGCAGCAGCTTCAAGCGCAATCGTATTATCAATGGCAATATGGCCGTGGATCAAAGAAACGCGGGGGCTAGTGTTACAGCTAATAATGCAATATTTCCTGTTGACAGATTTGCTTTTGCTTGCTCTCAAACTGGCAAAGGAACAGGCCAACAAAATGCCGGTTCCGTTACGCCACCAACTGGCTTTTCTAATTATCTTGGTTTTACATCATCATCAGCATATTCAGTATTGACTGGCGATTATTTTATTATTCAACAATCTATAGAAGGATTTAATTTTTCGGATTTAGGATTTGGGTCTAGCAGCGCAAAATCTGTAACCTTGTCGTTTTATGTGTATTCTTCCATAACAGGAACACATAGCGGCGCAATGAAAAATTATGCGTCTTCTAGATCTTATCCATTTACATTTACTGTTTCTGCGGCCAATACTTGGACATATGTAACCATAACTATTCCCGGTGATACTGGCGGAACATGGGTTGGGGCTAGTAACGCGGGGGCAGCACTTATTTGTTTTAATTTTGGCACTGGTTCAACATATAGCGGCACAGCCGGAGCTTGGGCTTCGGCAAACTATGTTGCAGCCACAGGCGCAGTTTCAATAGTCGGCACCAACGGCGCAACCTTCTACATTACCGGCGTCCAACTAGAGCAAGGCTCAGTCGCCACTCCGTATGAGCGGCAGATTTACTCCGATCAGTTGGCGCAATGTCAGAGGTATTTACCGTTTATAACGACTGTAGCCTCTACAACATCAGATGTAGGCTTGGGCAGCATAAATGCGTCAAATGGTGGGGTAGCATCATATTATTTCAAAGTTACTCCAAGAGTTCCACCAACAGGAATAACAGTTACTAATGTTGGCTCGTTTTCTTATACATCACCAACAGTAAATGCTACTGTTTCTGCGCTATCCTTTAGTAATGGTGGATTAGATTGTGCAAGAATGAATGTAACTGGTTCTACTTCATCATACACTGTAGCAAACTCAGCGATATTATATGCAAATGGCAGCGCAACAGTTGGAACCATAGCTTTTACAGGATGTGAACTATGAGTGATCCAGTTTGGCAATATGCTAATGCTGATAATTCTATCGTTTGGCGTGAATGGCCTGATGGACGTCAAGAAAGCTGCCTTGTAGAGGCAATTCAATCTTGGCTTGCTGAAGGCAACACGCCTAACCCATACGTTCCACCACCAGAACCAGCGCCACTAACGCCACAAGAGAAACTCGCGGCGGCGGGGTTGAGCGTGGATGATTTGAAGGCTTTGCTAGGAATTAAATAAACCACCGGCATTCTCAGAAGGGGGAGAAAATGCCATACAGCTCGGAGAGCGGAAAAGCTTACATCCGCTAACAGAATAGAAAATTTGCGCGAAGCAACAAATTCTCAAAATGGTAAAAATTTACCCATTAAGTCAAATAACAATTCTGGCTGTCCCGGAGTTTGTTTTGATAAAACAAATAAAAAATGGAGAGCCACGATTAAAGTAGATCATAAGCAAATAAGTTTGGGAAGATTTGAGGATTTTGAAAAAGCAGTAAGTGCAAGGAAAAATGCAGAAATTAAATATTATGGGGAATGGAGACATTACAAATGAAAATAGCAATAGCTTCAATAAGTAAAAACGAAGAGCAATTTGTTAAAAGATTTTGCGACAGTGCAAGAGATGCCGATGCCATATACATTGCAGATACTGGAAGCACCGACAACACCGTAGAAGTTGCCAAGGAATGTGGCGCAATAGTAAATGAAATATGCATCAGCCCTTGGCGATTTGATCACGCCAGAAACGCTAGTTTAGCTCTTGTCCCAAAGGATATAGATATTGTCATATCCCTTGATCTTGACGAGGTAATGGAACCGGGGTGGCGCGAAGAAATAGAGCGTGTATGGATACCCGGAGAAACCACTCGACTAAGATATATGTTTGATTGGGGTTGCGGCGTTAAATTTCAGTATGAAAAAATATTTGCAAAACACGGTTATTATTTTTGGCATCCTTGTCATGAGTATCCTCGTCCAGACGCCCGTATCAACGAGATCTACGCCTACACTGACAAGCTGCTTGTCAGCCATCACCCAGACCCAACAAAGAGCCGCGGGCAGTATCTGGACCTGTTGGCGCTGTCGGTCAAAGAAGATCCTGTGTGCCCGCGCAACGCCTTCTACTATGCCCGCGAGTTATCATTTTATTCACGCTGGGATGAATCAATTGTAGAGCTTCAAAGATATCTGGCACTCCCCGGCGCGACGTGGATCAATGAGCGGTCATATGCAATGCGCACACTGGCAAAATGCTATGAAGGGAAAGGCGATCCAGCTGAGGCTGAGGCTTGGTGGCTGCGGTCGGCGGCTGAAAGCCCTAATACCCGCGAACCTTGGTGTGGGCTGTCAAATCTCTACTATATGCAGGCAAGATGGCAGGAATGTTATGGTGCTGCAATGCGTGCGCTATCTATAAAAGATAGAGAATTTGTTTACACCGTTGATCCTGCTGTTTGGGGTGCCCATCCCCACGACCTTGCCGCTATTGCGGCGTGGAACTTGGGTATGAAGGAAATTGCAGCAGAACAAGGGCGCTTGGCGTTGGAATTAAGCCCAGAAGATGGTAGACTAAAAGAGAACCTGTCTTGGTATTTAGGCGAAAAAGGCTAATCAAATGGAACCCCAAACGATCATTAATCTTGTCGCGGGCTCAGTATTGATGGTTGTTGGCTGGTTGGCCAGAGAATTATGGGTGGCAGTTAAAGAATTAAGGGCCGACCTTCACCGCATAGAGATAGAAATGCCGACAAATTACATTAGGCGGGACGAGTTTTCTGAAGGCATGAAAGAGATAAAAGAGATGCTGCGGCAGATCTTTGATAAAATGGACGGAAAAGCAGACAAACCTTGGGGGGGCAAATGACTTGGCCATTACAATCACAGTGCGATAGCTACTACGGCAACCCTCGCGGTCGCAACGGCAATGCCTCGGCGCAATGGGAAAAGGCGAACCTAACGCGCATATCACCTCCTTTCAAAATGTATTTTGCCGGCAAGCCCGTCACGTCAATTTCTATCAATAAGAAGTGCGCCGACAGCCTGTCTCGCGTCTTTGACGCCATTTGGGCGGCAGCAGGAAAAGACCAAAAGACAATCGACAACTGGGGCGTTTCTGTCTTTTCTGGGTCATACAACTATCGTGTTATGCGTGGGGGCGCTGTGTTGAGTATGCACGCCTATGGCTGTGCAATTGATCTAGATGCTCCCAGAAACTTCTTTCACGACCAAGACCCCCACTTTGCCCACGTCCCACAAGTCGTAAAAGCCTTCAAGGATGAGGGCTGGGTATGGGGCGGAGATTGGTCGGGGCGAAGTAAGGACGGGATGCATTTCAAGCAGCCCGTGTAGGTTAGTCCTACAGCTACACGGGCCAAAGGTAGGAAAATCAATACCAACGGGCAGTAAGCCCGTTGCGTATCCTTAAAACTCTTGTGATGCTTACGTTGTATTTTTCTGCAACTTGTTTCAGTGATCCTTCTTCTTTTTTTATAGAATTAAATTCTTTCTCAGATATTTTTCTTCCGACCCTTGAGTGTTTATTTTTTCCTAATTCTCTTGAATTGTGAATTTGATTTGTTCTTCTATCGCACCATTCTAGATTATCGACATTATTATTATGCTTATTCCCATCCTTATGATTTACTTCTGGAAGTTTATTAGGATTAGGGATAAAATGTGTTGCCACAAGAATGTGGACATAAAAGTTTATTTTGTTTAGTCTAAGTTGCAAATAGCCTCCGGAATGAGGCTGAGGCGATCTCATGCTTGGCGGAGCGTATCTTTTGGTTTTTCCAAATTTTCTCCATCCACCAATAAATCTGACTTCGCCAGAAGTAGATACTTCATATGAAGGATGATCAGATATTTCTTTCCAGATTGTCATGCGGAGCTCCTATTGCTGCAATGCATACCATCTGTAGTTAAGAATATCAATAACTAAGAGGAGAGAATGATGGGTAGCCTTATTCAAACATACTTTGTAGCAAACTGGAAAACGACTGCGTCTGGCGTTCTGTTGGGCCTCCTTGTTGTCCTGCATTATTTTGGCATCAACATCCCCGGTGTTGTTATTCCGTCAGACGTCGGCTCTCAGATTGCTATGGTCCTTGCGGCTATTGGCCTTATCTCGGCTAAAGACGCCTCAACGGTCGGCGTCCCCGGTAAATGAGTGCCGCGTTAATATCCGCAATTGTAAGCCTCCTTGGCGGCTTTATGTCTGCGGTTGTTAACTTTTTTAACTGGCTGCACGAGCAACAGCTTGTGCAGTCGGGAATAGCTCAAGCACAATTACAGAGCCTGAAAGATCAAGCTCATGAAGCACAAATCGCCATTGCCGCTCGTGAGGCTGTTCGCGCTGATGTTGCCTCTAAGCCTGACGGCGTGCCAGTCAACGACCCTTTCCTCAGAGACTAGCCACGTTTCTTTCTGTGAGGCTGCTCGTGCTATATACTATTCGAGGCACGACACGGCCCCCACTAGGGCCCAGATACGCGAGCATAATGCGGTAGGCGTGGCTCTAAAGTGTGGGTGGATTAAGAAATGACGACGGGGTTAAGCTTTAACGGAAGTGACGCGGGGACATCTAGCTACGTCGCGCAAATATCGACGATGGCGGTTGTCGACCCCCTGGACGATGCTTTCGTTACGATCCTGCCCCAAATGATCACATATGCGGAAAACCGCATATATCGCGATCTAGACTTTCTCTTCACGTCTCTGTCCACTACTTCTTACTCATTAACGACCGGAAGTCGGCAGCTAAATATATTAATTTCTCCGACAATGACGCCTGGACCGTTTGTCGTCCCAGAGCAAATAAATCTCATCACGCCTGCCGGACAAACAAACCCAGATCTTGGGACGCGCGTCCCTCTTCTGCCGACGACAAAAGAATTTCTTGACGCCGTCTACGGTAACTCGACAGCAACTGGTCAGCCAAAGTATTGGTGCCCATTTGACGACTACACGTTCCTTGTCGGGCCATACCCAGACAGTGCCTACACAGTAGAGTTCGTTGGAACTTATCGACCGCAAAGTCTTGGCCCTGGTGTGTCTGGTGATCCTAATTATCCAAGCTATCCAAATGCGGCATACACAACGACGAACACATTCATTAGCCTGTATCTGCCTGATCTTTTTATTATGGCAAGCATGATCTACATTTCTGCTTACCAGCGTAATTTCTCAAGTGCTATGGGCAACGACCCTCAAATGCCTATCACATACGAGACGCAATACCAGGCACTCCTGAAAAGCGCTCTCAGCGAAGAGAACCGCAAAAAGTTCGAGGCAGCGGCGTGGAGCTCGCAAGGGGCATCCACGTCTGCCACGCCTACGCGGGGATAATAAATGCCGCATCAAACACTCAAACTTATACCTGGCGTTGACCAAAACAGGACACCAACCCTCAATGAGGCGGCAATATCTACGACAAACCTTGTCCGGTTTGTTCCTGATAAACAGGGTCAGATAGCTCTTATACAAAAGCTTGGCGGCTGGACAAAATATTTTAGCAATACAGTTGGCTCAATTGTTCGCGCATTATGGGCATGGGAAGACACAAACGCTAATACGTATCTTGGTCTTGGCCAAGAAGGAACGGGTGTCGACGGTAATGGGCTGTCTGTTATATATAATGGATCTCGTGCTGTTATAACGCCGCGGACGGATACTTTTAATTACTTACTCCCGACCGCGTCTCCCATCGTGATACCAGTAATTTCTGCATCTGAAAGTTCAGGTATTGCAACAATTGTGTTTGACGGAGATTATATTTTTCACACTGGAGAGACCGTTACATTAAGTGGGTTTACGCCTGGTGCCTATAACGGAACTCAAACAATCCTTGCGACACCTGCCCCCACAAGAAGTAGTTTTTGCTTCAATATTACGTCAGGGACAGGAAATGCCACAGTTGTTGGAACTCTTTCGTATTCATCACAAAATGGGATCATAACGCGGGCCGGAGATAGTTCTGTAGACGTCAATGCTTACGGGTCAAATGTTACAAACTATGATACGGTTTACATAAAAACACAAATAGCGGTAGACGGGTTAGTTTTATTTGGAACATATAATTGCACATTTTTAAGTGGAGATCAGTTTAGAATTACGTCAATAGACGCAACAGGCTCTCCTCTTCCCGCCACGTCGACTGTTGTATCTCCTGGCGGTGGCGCTGTTCCGACATACACACTGACGAACACACAGTCTCAAATTATTGTTACGCTTGCAAATCACGGGTATCTTGTCGGGGACACGTTTCCGGCAGTTGTTTCAACAATAGCCGGCGGTGTTACAATATACGGCAACTACAATGTAGCCTCTGTAGTATCGACGTCTCAATTTACTATTATTGCCGGATACACCGCGTCAACCGCGCCAACTATTACTGCCACCTGGTCAGGAGGCGTCGCAAGAGTTGTCTATAGCGGTGATTATGTATTTAATCTTGGAGACACCGTCGTTGTTTCCGGCGTGTCTCCCTCTGGCTATAATACAGCGTCTACAGGATCTACTGTTGTTGATGCGGCTGATCAGGTTCTTGTTACAAACGCTGTTTGGAGTTCAGGGACGGCAACGCTTACGTTTAGTGGCGACAGAACATTTCAGGTTGGCGAAACAATATACGTCGCGAGCGTGTCCCCTAGCGGATACAATGGAACTTATACTGTAACAGCAAAAACAGACACGACTGTTTCTTATGCCCTAGCAAGCAACCCTGGAACATTCGTATCAATTGGCCTTATTCGCGGGTATGTGGCTTACGCGGTCGCCGTAAACCCTGGGGCATATACCGCAGACGGAACGGTATTCAGTCTTGTAGCCAGAATGAATGGCGGCGAGGCTAAATACGAATTTTATAGAACACCTGCTCCTCTTCCTCTTGGCGTGGGATACGGCATTGGCGGATATGGGGCCGGCGGTTACGGGACTGGCGTTATTCCGCCCGCCACAGTTCAGGGAACTCCAATTACAACAATTGATTGGACCTTGGATAATTGGGGGTCCATATTTATGGCATGCCCAATAAATGGTGAAATATATACTTGGGCCCCCGGAACTGGGGCGGTTGTTGCCTCTGTTATTTCTGGAGCTCCAACGGTAAACGATGGAATGTTTGTCGCGATGCCTCAAAGGCAAGTTGTCGCGTGGGGGTCTACGTATAGCGGCATTCAAGATCCCCTACTTGTCCGCTGGAGCGATGTTAATGATTACACGCAGTGGATTTCGTCAATAACCAACCAGGCTGGATCTTATCGCATTCCAAGAGGCTCTAAAATAGTCGGAGCTATTCAGGGCCCGCAGCAAGGATTGCTATGGACTGACATAGCTCTTTGGGCGATGCAATACGTTGGGCCTCCGTATGTATATCAATTTAACGAGATTGGCACGGGCTGCGGCATGATTGCACGCAAAGGCGCGGCGTCAATGAATGGTGTTGTTTACTGGATGGGTCAAAGCCAATTTTTTAAATTGTCTGGGTCCGGTGTTGAGATAATTAAATGTCCGGTTTGGGACGTTATTTTTCAGGATCTTGACCGCAACTATTTATACAAAATACGAGCCGCCGCTAATTCGAGATTTGGAGAGATTGCGTGGTATTACCCAACAACAAATAGTAACGGCGAGATAACAAAGTATGTAAAATATAACGTCTATCTTGACCAATGGGATTTTGGGACGCTGACAAGAACTGCCTGGATTAATGAAAGCGTCCTTGGCGCACCAATAGGTGCCGGCATATCATCAGGAAGCAATTATGTTTATCAGCACGAAACATCTCCTGATGCTGATGGCCTTCCAATGGCGTCAACCTTCCAGACTGGCTATTTCGCCATGCAAGAAGGCGAGATGAAAGTATTTGTAGACCAGGTGTGGCCGGACATGAAATGGGGATACTACGGCGGCGATCAAACCGCTCACGTTCTCATGACTTTCTATGTCGCCGATTATCCTACAGACACCCCTCGCGTATATGGACCGTATACGCTGACAAACACGACGCAATACATAACTCCACGCTTCCGCGGCAGGTTGATGGCAATTAATTTGCAGAGCTCGCCAACTGAAGTAGGAACTTTCTGGCGTATTGGTGGTATACGTTATCGCGTTGAACAAGACGGAAAGTTCTAATGGCTACGCTTGACGATATCCTCACAACACAAAAAAACGGCGTCGTTGCGATTAATAATCTTAATCAGACAATGCAGGCAATTGATAAATTGTATGGATATCTAAATGGTCAATATACATCTCTCGGCTACTCAACATCTGGCGTTATAACGAATAAACCTGGACGCCTTGTTAGCGTAAATACAGTTGTTGCCGGAACGGCAAGCAGCACATTTTTTAATTATATTACCTACGCCACGACTGCAACGGCAGGAACCGGCGGCGCTGGTGGCGTTGCGACAATAACGTATAATGGGGCAAGCTTATTTAGCGTTGGCGACAGCGTGTATGTTGCTGGCGTTGTTCCTTCTGGATATAACGGTCTTTTTACAGTTACCGGCACACCAACCAGCAATCAAATAACATATGCGCTCCCAAGCGTTACTGGGTCTCAAACTGTTCCCGGAACGGTTTTCAATGTCAGCACTGCAAATAAAATTGCGGCATCTTCCACGACTATTGGAACGCTACAAGTTGGTTCTCAATTTTCTAATGGAATTTATGTATCTATCGGCACTGGTCAAACTGTTGCTGTTAACTACTCACTGGACTGAGGTAAGTCATGCCGCTCAAGCACGGAAAATCTCAGGAAACAATATCTAGCAATATATCTGAAATGGTCCGCGCTGGGCACCCTCAGAAACAGGCAGTTGCCGCTGCTTTTAATCAAGCACGACAAAAGCGCGCTATGGGCGGAGAAATATCAAACAAAATTCACGTCGGCCCCATACACAGCCCGGTTGCAGGCCGCACGGATCATTTGCCAGTAAATGTTCACTCTGGGTCTTACGTTATTCCTGCGGACATTATCTCTGCAATGGGCGAGGGGAACACAATGGCGGGATTTCGTATCGCCAATGATGTGTTTGGGATGCAGCATGTTGGCGAAGAGCCGCCAGTAGAAGTTATCGTGGCAGGGGGCGAGTATGTTATTACGCCTTTTAATGTCTCTCGTATTGGCGGTGGGGATATTGATAGAGGCCACCACACACTTGATGACTTCGTTACAGACTACCGCGCAAAAACTGTTCAGACACTGAAAAAACTTCCAGGGCCAAAACGCGACTAAGGGGGAACGATGCCGCGAAAACCTATAGAAGAGGTAAAGATAAGAGTTGGCGTGCCGCAAGATGTCGACGGCGTCATGGAATTGGCGCTTATGGTGTGCAAGGAAAACGGAATTTTTAAGCCAAATGTCGATAAGATTTTGTGGGATATTTGGATGTCTTTGCACCAGGACCACGGCCTGGTTGGTGTCATCGGAACCCCTGGCGAGATGGTCGAAGGCTTCGTTTTGTTACGCGTAGGAACAATGTGGTATTCTGACGCGCCAATAATTGAGGAAAAAACCGTATTTGTTCACCCAAAGCATAGGGGCGCAAGCGGTGGCCGGGCGAGAAAACTTTGCGAGTTCAGCAAGCAAGTGGCAGACGAACTTGGTATGCCGCTCATTATTGGTGTATTATCTACCCACAGAACCGAAAGCAAGGTCAAGCTTTATGAGAGAGTGTTTGGCGCTCCTGCCGGTGCTTTCTTCCTATACGGCGTAAAAACTGGTGGCTGGCAAGAGCCAGCTGTCGAAGTCAGGCAATAACGGAGAGAGTGCATGTGCGGGAAAGGATCACAAAGCGGCGGAGGGACAGGTGCCCTTGGCTGGGGTGGATTGGCTCCCGCACAACAAGCAACGACACAGGCGTCTCCTCAGGCTCTTGGCTGGTATAATCAGGCAATGGGCATGGCGCAAAATGATGTTGCTCAGCCCTACCAGCAATTTGGCACTACACCAGAGCAATTTGTCGCACAGTTAAATCCTACCCAGACCGGCGCTATTCAAAATATTACAAATACGCAAGGCATGGCGCAGCCGTATTACAATATGGCCACTGGCGCGACAATGAACGCCTTGAACCCTGCCTACAATACAGTTGGGAACTACATGAACCCTTACATGAACCAGGTTGTTAGCCCGGTTCAGCAGGCAGTTCAACAGCAGCAAGGTCAGCAGTTAGCTCAGCAACAGGCAGACGCCATTAGAGGCGGCGCTTTTGGCGGAGAACGCGCAGGTCTTCAGCGTGCGACGCTTATGGGTCAGCAGAACCTTGGACTTGGTCAAGCACTAAGCCCGCTGTATCAAACTGGATACGGACAGGCGCTTCAGGCGGCTCAGAACCAGCAGCAATACGGTCTTCAAGGCGCACAGCAGTTGGGCAATCTTGGCACTGCCGCGCAGCAGGCGGCGCTTGGTCAAGCTCAAGCACAATTGGGGGCAGGCACTCTTGGCCAGCAAACGCAGCAAGCTGGCATCAACGCCCTATACAATCAGTTTCAGCAGCAGCAAATGTTCCCATACATGCAGGCGCAGTTCTTTGGCGGACTTGCCGGCGGACTTGGCCCTCTCACTGGTCAACAGACGTATCAAGCTCAAGCTCAAAATCCATTTGGCATGTTCCTGGCTCGTGGCGGTCGCGCCAAAGGCAAGGAGCGTATGGGCGGCGCTGTAATCGATCTAACGCCAGGTAAAGATTATTACCGCGGCGGAGTTGTTGGTCGTAAGGGATACAATCTCACTGGTGCCGTAGACACGGATCCTGCCGCGTTAGCCCAAGAACAAGCCAAAATGTATGAGGAAATGGACAAGGCTGAGAAGGCTCAAACGATGCCTACCGGACAGATCCAAGGGTCTCATGGGTTAACGCCAGGCGGCCTTGGTGGTGGGAGCGGCGCTAAGCAAGGGACGTCTTTGTCTGGGTTGCTGGGGCTTGCCAATCAGGCGGTTGACCTTGGTAAAGACATAGGTCTTGGAAGCTTGTTCAGTAAAGCAGGTGGCGCTTCAACTGCTGCTGACGCAGGGATGAGGGGCACTGTTGGCGCTGCAGGCGACATGATCGTTCCGACTTTTGGTAAGGCCGCCGAAGGTGCTGGAGCTGCAGCTAATACAGGTTTTCTTGGGGGTCTTAGTGAGCTTGGCTCTTCTATTATGAGCGGCCTTGGATCAATCGGGTCTTTCTTGGGTCCTGCTGCTGCTTTTTTCGCAAAAGACGGCGGTCGTGTCGGCTATTACGATGGCGGTGTAGTCAACCGTCGTGGGTATGAAGGCGAAGGCTTTGTTAAGCCGTCAGACGACTTCGAGCGAAATGTAGAGCAGACCTTTAAGTTTGAGGGCGGACTGAACCCAAGCGACACAAACAGAACGCCGTCTATGTATGGCATCAATCAAGCCGCGCATCCGGGCATTGACGTTAAAAACCTTACGCGCGACCAGGCCAAAGACATCTACCGCAAGGAATACTGGCAAGGCATTAATGCTGACCAACTCCCTGAAGGAGTTCGCGGCATGGCTTACGACACTGCAGTCATGGCGGGGCCTGGACGTGCGCGTCAATTCCTGAAGCAATCAGGAAATGATCCTGAAAAGTTCATGGCGGCGCGCGAGGCGTTTCTTAATAATCTAGTTGCTAGCGATCCTGAAAAATACGGAAAATACGCAAAAGCTTGGGCAAATAGAAATGAAACGCTACGCGGCGGTGTCGGAGACGCCCTTTCTAACTTACCGCCAAATGCAAGAAGCTATTACGCTCAGGCAAATCTTCCTGAAGAAGGATCGACAGTAAATCTTTCAGGAGGTGTTAAGCCATCTGAAGAAGGATTTGGCCTTAACCGTCAAACAGTGGTGCCGTTGCTTTCAGGTCTTGGCGCTGCACTTGAGGGGATGGTTTCGTCTCCGACCACAAGCCTTGGTGGCGCAATGCTAAGAGGCGCGGGTGCGGGTCTTGGCGCTGGCGCTAAGTCTTACATGGATGTCGGCAAGCAGATCCCAGAGATTGAGAAGCTCAAGGCTGAAGTTCCAAAGCTCGCCGCTGAAACTAAAGAGCGCGAGAACCTCGCGGCACGCGCGGCGGCAGAGACGAAAGAAAAACTTGCCGGTCTTTACGAGAAGCAGTGGGCACCAAATGTTGGCTGGATGGTCTACGACAAGACGCAGCCATACAAGACGCCTGTTCAGATTTCTGACGCTGAGGGTAATCCAACGAAAAACGTCGACGTTAATAAAATACCAACACGCGGCGGTGGTGAAAGAATTGAAGATATTGGCAAGAAGTCTCTTCAAGAAAAGGTTCAAGGCAAAGAGCGTAAAGTGGGTGACGCCATTGACTGGCAGCCGACGCTTGCCGCGCCAAAAGATACAAAGATCCCTGGCGCTCTTAACATTGCAATGAGCGGAGATCTTCCTAAGCAGCAAGAAGCGGCTAAGAAAGAAGTAGAAGGACTTCGCACAACATCGAAGGCAGCATTTGATCAGCTATTTCGTCTTGACGAAATGGACCATCAATTTGATCAACTGCCTAAGGAGGCAAACTTCTTAGAGCCAGGGCCCGCGTCTCAAGCAAGAACAGACCTTGCTAAGACTGCAAACGAAATAACGACAATGCTTGGCGGCCAACCTTTGTTTGATCCAAACAATGTTGCCGCGGCAGAAGCCTTGTCAAAAGACACCACGCGTCTTGGTTTTGATGTTGCCAAGTCTCTTGGGCACGAGCCAGGCTTTATTGTTCAAAGCGCAGTAAGAGCAAATCCTGGTATGGAAAACAGCCCGATTGCTTATAAGCGTATTAGCGCGGGCTTACGTGAGGCTGCAAAGTATCAGCAAGACCGCTTAGCGTTTATGGAAGATTATGCGGCGCGCTTTGGCACACTTGCCGGAGCGGATACAACATTCAGAAAATTTAATACTCCAGAGAGATATGTTAATCGCGCCATCCTTGAAGCAATCGACAAGGACGACATGGGTTACTTGAAGTCTTTAACAAAAGACCAAGTAAAATCCAGTAAAGGCGAAATTGATAAAATGTATGGTAAAGGCGTCGCGGCGATCCTCCTTGGAGAAAAGTAATGGCAGAGGAAGAGAAGAAGGATTTCGTCTTTTCCCCGCCAAGCTTGCGGAGAAAGGAAGCGCCAACCCCCGCATTTGTTGAGGCAGAAAGAAGCGCGACCTCTACGCCTGAATTTAAGTTCAACCCGCCATCAGCGCGCAAGCCAACACCCCCAGGGTTTGGTGAAGATATCGGTAAAGGGTTTGTGTCTGGGGCAGCAAAAGGCGCAGTCGGCATCCCCGGCATGCCTGGGTCTTTGGCTCAGCTGTATGATATTGCCGGCGAGTATGGCACGCGCAAACTATCTGAGGGCGCTGAAGCTCTTGGCATGCTGCCACCAGGAAAAACCGCGGCTGGTTTTATGGAAGCGGGCAAAAAACTTGGCCAGGAGTTCTACAAACCGTCTGAGCGCGAGCTCGCCGGTGAAGTGACAACGATCGGCGGCCTTCCCGTCCCGACAGCTCACGGCATGCAGCAAGCAGCAATTCGCGCCGGCATGCCTGAGTATCACCCGCAAACACTTCCGGGACGTGTCGCAGAAGCAACAGGCGAGCTTACTGGCGGCTCTTTGGCGGGACCTGGCGGCATTGGCACCAGACTGGCCGCAGGCGCATTGGGCGGCCTTGGCTCTGGCATTGCAGGCGAACTGACGCGCGGCACAAAGTATGAGATGCCTGCCCGCCTTCTTGGCACGCTTCCTGGCGCTGCAGGCGCGGCAGGAATTTCTAAACTTCTTGAAGCACGGGCTGCGCCGGCTGTTGCGGAGCGCGCTAGTAAAATTGCGGGACAGGTTGCACGCGAAGCTTTTGCTGAGCCTGAAAAGGCGGCGTCGCGCCTAGAGACTGAGTTAACGCTACAAGGCCAGCCAGGTCGTTACGTCGAAGAAGTGCAGCCAACAACTGCGCAAGTCCTTGGCGGTGGTGAGGCAAAGGCGCTTGAGACCAGACTAGAAGGCATGGGCCGCAAGGAAGGCGAGGAGGATATTGCGCGACGCAAGGCGCAAGAGGCTCGCTCGCTTGAGGCGACAACTGCCGCGGCTCCTCGCGTTCCTGGTGAAGTCGGCACACACATTAAGCCAGTCGACATGGAGACCGCCGCCGGCCTTCCTCCGTCCTTAAACCCACAAGGCGACGCGGCAATACAAGTTAAGAATGTTGTGTCTGCCCTGGAGAAGCAAAAAGCAGAAGCAGAGAAGACCGCGTGGGCGCATCCCGGACTTCAGTCTGCCGCGATCTACAAAACAAAAACGATGAATGAGCTCGCCGACTTCATCAATTCAATGTCGCCATCAAAGCGTAAGGCTCTCGACGCTGACGCCATGTCTGTCGTTGAGGCTCTTAGCCAGACTGAAGGCAAAAACATTCCTCTCTTACACTTCCAGGATCTTCGCTCGCAAATACTTTCTGCGGCGCGCAGTGCTGGCGAGAAGGGTGATTATTTTACGCAACACGCGAATAACGAAGTGGCGGCAAAGCTTGCTGAAATGCTCAACAACGAGAAGAATATTCTCTTTGGTGACAAGACAGGTGCTCAGCGTAATGCGTGGAACACGGCTCGCGCCGCGACAAAAGATTACCACGACACATTTGGCCCAAAGTTCCTGTCTGAGCTTGTGGCTGATATGCAAGGCGGCGGCGAGCGTATCGCGGGTGAAGCTGTTTTTGATAAAATGTTTTCAGGACCAAATGCCGCGCAAAACTTGCGTATGGTCCGCGAGCTCCCTGGCGTTAACATTGACGAGCCCACAACTAATTGGGTTATTGGCAAGCTCACGAAGAACGGAACGAACTTTAATGTGACGCCAAAAGACGTTCAGAAATTTATTTCTGATCCTAAAATGGCGTCAGTGATTGACGAAATTCCTGGGTTGCGGGGAAGAGTGGAGAATATTGCGCAACGTGCGGGAGAAAGTGTCGAGGCAGCGCAAAAGCGTCAATTGACTGAAGCATTCCAGCGCGAGGCAGACAGTAATAATCCAAAGCGCTTGTCTAACTTTCTCGACAGAAATAAAGACAAGATAAAGGACATTGCCGCGGGCGATCATGACCTACAAAATTACATTGACGCCTTGCATCGTTCGTCAAAGGTTGTGTCTCAGCTTCCTCATGGCAATCTGACAAGCACGAAGACGTTAGACAAGCTTGCAAACAACAACATTATGTCGATCCTTTACGGCAGGGCTACTGGCGCAATACCTGACGTGGCCGCCGCGGCTCTTCTTGGTCACATAGCTGAGGGCGTGTCTACCGCGGCAAGCGGTGCGCCATTTGGCGCTGCCGCGGCTCGGTTTCTGGGCGTCGGCAAAGGTCTTACCGCGCCAATTGTTTCTGGCATGAACTCATTCCTGTATGGGACGACAAAAGACGCCGCAATGAAGCTTCTGCAAGAGGCGATGCATGACCCTAAGCTAATGGCTCAGCTAATGCGCAAGCCGTCACCTGAGGCGTTCTCTTCTTTGTCTGGCGCAATTGCTAAGGTGGCAGAAGAGACAGGCAAGACAATTCCGCAGGTTGGCTATCCAGCCGCTATTGAGCAAGCCGGTCAGCCCCCTCGCTTACAGAGAAAAGCTGGCGGACGTATTCCCGGAGAAATGACGGCGGACATGCTAATGAAAGCAGTCGACCGGTCTAGAAAGCGCATAAACGACGGCACGAAGCAGATATTAAACGCGCCTGACGAGCACGTCGTTAAGGCTTTAGAAGTAGCAAACAGACACATCTGAGGAATGCAATATGACCACTACAAATAAAAATCTTAATCAGCCGACGCTTAATTCTCAGTCATGGAACGTCCCGCTAAACGATAATTTTGGTTATATTGATAAGGCTCTTGGGTCTACTGCCCCTATATATCTTAGCGGCTTGACAGATTATACAATGAGCACATCAGAGGCGCAAAATTTAATTGTTTCTATTACTGGAACTATCGGAACAAGCTCATCTCCTGGTAACGTCAATGTAAAGCTTCCAGATAATATTGGCGGATTTTGGATTGTCATTAACGGAACAAGTGACAGTGTTTCAGGAACAAATAACACGGTTACATTTAAGACAACGTCAGGGTCAGGCGTTGTCGTAACACGCGGTTATGCAACTATTGTTTATGACACTGGGTCATCTGCAGCAGTCGGAAATGTTCTTAATGCATTGTCTGACCGCCTATCAATTGCTGGCGGAACTCTTATTGGCAATCTTATTGTCGGCGCTAGTTCAACGTCTGGATCTACATTTGTCGTCAACAATACTGGCGCAGCAAATGCTCTTGTTGTTAGCGGTGGCAGCGTTTCAACAGTAGGAAACATAACAGCATCAGGCAATGTTACCGCCTATTCTGATCAAAGATTAAAAGAAGATATACGCACAATAGATGACGCAATTTCTATTGTTAAACAGCTTCGTGGCGTTAGCTACATTAACAAGTCAACAAAAGCGCCCGGTGTTGGTGTTGTTGCTCAAGAAGTATTGGACGTTCTGCCTGCGGTTGTTCATCACGATGATAATGGTTTTATGCATGTTGCGTATGGTAATATTATCGGCGTTCTTATTAACGCAATAAAAGAGCTATCAGTTCGCGTCGAAGAATTGGAGCAGAGTAAATGACATTACCATCAAGTGGGCCTCTTGCGCTTGCTGGGTCTGCATCTAACTCAATAAACAACGAGTTTGGATACGGCACCAATCTTAACGCTTATCGCGGTCTGCTTTATACAAATAGTAGCGCAACGGCTACGTATCCATTTCCAAACTCCAGCAATCCAATATCTTTTGCAAATTTTTATAGCACCAGAAAAATACCGTCTGGATCTGTTACATACGCAAACGGCCAAAGCGGCGGCTTCACAATACCTCCGTATAATTACATCACTATTCAGGTTGCGGGCGCGGGAGGCAGCGGCGCAGGTGGTTACGGAAGTTCTGGGAACCAAGGGTGTCAACCGTCAGCGGGTGGCGTGGGAACAACCGGCGGAACGTCTTATTTTGGGTCAGGCGGTCAAGTTTGGTATCAATATGCGACAGGCGGCGGCGGCGGTAGGACTGGCGCTGGGACTGGTTACGGAATTAATGGAACACAAGGCGGTGGAGGAAGCGCGGGCAGTGGCGGCGCTCACGGTCCTTGTGGATACTGGCAAAACAATGGTGAGTCAGGGTATGCCGGCGGTTACTCATACATCACATTAGCAAATCCGCTTATTGGCGGAAGTGGCCCCTACACTGGAAACGCTTACCCATTTTATGCCGCGCCAGGAACGACAGGCGGCGGCGGCGGGACGGGCGCTGACTACAATATTTATGTAGGATGTTATGCAGCTGGCGGGTGTAATGGATATCAAGGCGGAAGCGGCGGAACTGGTTACGTCACAATATCATGGTATTAGACAATGCACCCGGAGGACATGAATAAAATATACACGCTTCTCCGGGTGTTTGTCGCGTTGCTCATTGTTATTTTTACTGTCAGGTGCTTAAGCGCAGTATTTCACGGCGTATTATCTGCGATCAAGTAGTTTTTCCAATTTAATTCTTGCGGGTATATAGCAACGATCGGCGTGCGGCTTACAGTAAGAACCGCGGTCAACACGTTCGCCGCAATATACTGGCGGCTTGTCGTTTTCTGTTGTTACAATAAATCGGCATGAGTAATAGCTCAGATCAAGCAGTGACACGCCTGTTATTGGTTTGCTAAAGTATTCGTTTATGTCAAAGGCACTTGTTATATCTACTCTGGGCATCTCCATTCTTATCTTTGGCTTTACTTCTATTTTCTTTTCAATCTTTGCCTTCTTCTTTTCTGCCTTCTCTTTTTCGTTATTCCGCCCAGACGCTCTCTCCTCTACAAAAACGCCACTTCTTCTTTGTCGGTGAACAAATCCAAGAATTGCGTTCCTGGTTAAGTTAAGGGCGGTGGCTATTTCGCTGCCGCTACTGCCGGCGTTCCACATTTCTATAATTTTATTTTTAGCTGCGTCGTCGATCATTTCATCACCTTGCTATATATCGATTTCTAACGTATGATGCGCAACATATTGACGTTATTGACAATTCTGTGACGTCCCCTCATGCGCAAATCAAACATTAGTAAGACTTAACCAAAGGTCAATACAGTGGCGCGAGAAATCCCCTCAAAAGATGACCTAAAAAAATTAATTAAATTAATAGAAAGCCTTCTGCAGGAAGGCTGCAAGCCACAAGGCATCCCAACAAATAGCCACGAGCGGACGGCGATATCGACTGCCGCGAAGAAGATGGGCGTCCACGCGCAAACGGTTCACCGAAGACTGGCAATCGCCGAAACAGAATACGGCCTTGAGCCAGACTGGTCTCTTTACAAGGATCCTGCTTCTTCTGGAGAGGAGAAGTCTGCGGAGCACTTAACGGTCCGCCGCTTAAAGGATAAGCTTGCCAGCGCTGAAGCCAGGGCAGCCGCCGCAGAGCGCACTACAATTAGCGCAGAGGCCCTCAGGGAGGGCGTATTTAATCTTACCGCTACTCCACTATACCCTCAGCCCTGGAAGCCATCCAAGGACACTGCGGGACGCGTCAGAAAAGAGGCGCTTATTCTTCAGATATCCGACGTCCACATGGGCGAGTATATCGACAAAGACCAAATGGGCGGCAGGAACTCCTACAGCAAAGAAATATGCGGAAAGCGCTTGCAGAGGCTATTTCAAAGCGTCGTCAAAATGGGCACGGTTCATTGGTCCGGCCCTCCTCCTGCCATCATATACGTTATACTTTGCGGAGATTTAATCTCCGGGGAAATACATGAAGAACTGGCAAAAACCAATGATCTTTTGGCCATTCCTGCTGTGCGTGAGCTTTCTCAGCATCTCATATCCGGTCTGGAGCTTCTACTCTCTTCCTTTGACTGTGAAATCCGTGTCGTCTCCGTCCCAGGAAATCACGGTCGAACGACTAAGAAACCGGAAGCCAAAGGATTTGTTGTCAACTCATATGATACTTTGGTCGCTTGGCTTGTCGAGAGCTGGTTTACTGGAAGACAAACAAAGCGGATATCTTTCTCCGCTCCCATATCTGGCGACGCATTAATCAACATAGCAGGCTGGAATTTTCTCTTCACGCATGGCGACAGAATAGGCAGCCGGGGCGGCATGGGCATGATTGGCCCCTCTGCCACGATCGCCAGGGGCATGCAGCGTATCATACAAGATTATGCATCTGAGCAAGTTGTGGTAGACTGGGTGATGGTTGGTCACTTCCACACTCCTGTGGAACTAGAACAGGGGTTTGCCAATGGGTGTTTATCAGGCCCTTCTGAATACTCTCGCTCTGGCCGTATGCGTAGTCATCCTGCTTGTCAGTGGCTTATTTCCGTTCATCCTGATCACGGCGTTGCTCGCCGCTGGAAACTTGTCGTCGGGACCCCGGATGAGGGAAGTATATATAAGGGAAGGGCGTAAGAAGCGTCCATTTTAAGGGGCAAGTCATGAGTGAGTATGACGACGATGATATCCCAGAGATCGACACGTCAGACGTGGACGAATTTCCGCTAGACGCAGTCGCGGCAAGAGTAATTTCCTTCACAAAGCTTATTGCCTTGGTGGATCACATCAAGCACGACGAAGCGCAGAAGGAAGCGGTCATGATGCTTAAGGCCGTTCGTCGCTCGTTCAAAACAATACCAACGGCAGACGAAATAACGTCAATACCAGGCGGTAAAATAGATAAGTAATTATCTTCAATCAAAATTAAAGTTAATTACAATCCTATTTTGCGTCAAAACAGGTGTGCTGCTTGAGTGATATATGCGACTGTCAAAACAGACAAACCTGTTAGCCTTTGGTTTTATTTTTTGCCTTAAAGTTACTTTTTTGTTTAAAACTTTTACGTAATATTCCTCAGGAGCTCCGTTATAATTTTTATCTAATATCTCATTATACAAGTAAGTATCGCCGTCGCTGTCGTTTATATATAAAAGACCAGTGTATGCCGTTTTATTTCCGTCTACATGAGGGTCGTGTATTAAGTATTTTTTAACGGCAGGTATTAAACCTGCGCGTATCCTAAATACTCTTTTTAAATTTACATCGACACGTTCTGCCATAAACGCTAATGACGCCTCAAGTATTGGCGCAAGTTGAGAATTATAATTATACTCGGCCATAAATAAATGCATAAAACTACCTTGATAAAGGTAGTTATTAATTAGGTCTTTGTCTCCGTATGCGGTTCCTTCAAGATAAAACCACGGCATATTCATCCTGTCATTTATTGAAGATTGTATTTTATTAAAAATAAATTCTGGCAATGCATCGTCTATGACTATTGGTTCAAATATCACTTTGATTTCTCCGTTCGAATAATTTCTAGAACATCCTCAAAATCTACGGCGTAGTGACTAATCTTAAATAAAATATTATTCACGTTAGCAATTTCGTCATGCAGCCTATTGCACTCTGCTTCATAACCAATTGCGTCGTGAGTTATTCTTTCGCTTAATATTTTTACTTCTTCACGAAGCCGCACAATTTCTTCCGCGGCCTCAATCATTACAGGCCCGCACATAACGCGGTAAAGCTTACTCTCTCTCTTGGCCAATTCGTTAAGACGCTTAACAATGTCTCTACCTGGCCAGCTCATTTTCCGTTCCTATTTGGAGTAACACTTTATCACGATTGGCGAAGCAGGTTCGCACTTTACTGGTCGGTATACACCATTTGATCTATACTCATACCCATTTGTGTCTACACTGCACCCAATTACTGGTAATACAATTAATGTCGATATTACCAAAGTGAACGCTATTTTGTCAGCTCGCAGAAGTAATGAGCGCATGCATCCTCCATCATTGTATAGTCTTCTCAATATCCTGTTTGATAAGACCAACTACTTTTAAAATGACCTTCAGGTCATACTCACCATAATTACCATAGTGAGACTGTATGTAGGTCTGTGATTGCCAGGCTTCACAAACCTGGACGCATTTAGACCATTCTGTTTTAGTGCCTGCAGAAAATCCTTCAGCATATGGATCGTCAATCATAATGTCTCCTATAGTGAAAAAGGCCGCAACGTGTGCGGCCATTGTTATTACTCAGCGGGGCCAAGTATTTCATCGGACAAAGCGTCCAAGTCTACCGGGACGTTTTTAGTTTTCTTCGTAAAAGAAAGCGTATTGCCCGGAAGCCCAACACCCTTCATGCCTATTTCTGACGCGACGTGGCCGGCAGCAAACTGGCCAGCAAACGCTAAATAGTTCATGGCGTCAACGTAATTATCTTCATACGCACGCTTCTCCTGCATGCGACCAAGCTTCACGCAATGCAAGATCATTGCAATATCGTAAGGCGTGTATTCCTCACCCATTGTCGCCGTTGCAATGCGCGCAATGATTTCAAAGCATGCGTCAGGTGATCCGTATTGCTTTGATCTGTCGTCAACGATTTTTGCGGCAGTGAGTAATGCTTCCTTGTGATGCATATCTATCTCCTATTTCTCACACATATTGATTGGTAAAAACTTTAACCTTGCCCACGTAGCGATGATTAATCGCGACATTGCCACGACTAATATAGTTTGCTGAATAGCGATCTTTATAAAACTCTTCAACGACTACGTAATCATTCTCGTTAAGAGCGCGAACAAAATCCTCAAGACTGTTTGATGATTTGTGTTCGACATGCATTTGGTGAACAAGGTTATCTGTGTAAGACGGCATGTTCATCGTTATTAAAAATCGCATATCAATTCCCTATTAAGCCGGGGTGTGATGCGGCTTTGCATTGTAACACCACACCCCTTTATTAGATGGAAACAATCCACCTAATCTTTCTTATCAACCAAAGTCATCATCCCCACCCGCGGGAGCCGAAACTTTAGTAGAGCCAGTTGATGGCGGCGTTGTTGATACTTTAGCCGACGAGCTACGCTCCTTGTGGACAAGATCATCAGGACGAGAAACCCAACCCGTGATCTTGAACTTTGGCGCGTAGTTCGTCGACTTACGGGCCCCTTCACCCGAAGTGATTGCTACTGTATCCTCAAGTGATACAATTGGCAATTTGCCTGCATTGGCGGAAGACTGAGACTTGTATTCGTCATGCAGCTGGTCAAGGCCGCGCATAAACGCCTTAGCGGTTGACGCAAACTCTCTAATGTCTCCGCCGCAATCCTTGCCAAGCTTAACAATGAAGCGGACGCCTTCGCGGAAAGTGTCGCCTGGCTGCTCTGGCTTTGGGCCAGACCCAAGGACTGCCATTGCAAACTGCGGAGCTCCGCTCTCAAAATCAATCCACCCAGTCTCAAGGTTCTCCAGGTCAAAGACAGCCTTAAAGCTTCTTGAAATATCCGTATTTTGGCTCTCGCCATTTACGCGATCGACGCGAAACATCTTGCCGGCGCGGGCGTCATACTTAACGATAGGAAGGAAATCACCACCGCCAGCGCTCTCGTAATTAATGCCTAATGCCATAACTATTCTCCATTATGCGACGATCTAGCCCGCCGCTTGCTCTTGTCCTTAATGGACGAAGCTCTCACATTTTCCAGATGTCAAAGACTGCCTGACGCGCAAAGGGATCATTAAAATAAAAGCTGTCAACATCAGGAACAACAAGCGCGGCAAGTTCCATCGGATCGTCACTGATAGATAAAAATTTTTGAATTGCAAGCCCTATTCTGCCTAACGTCGCGACGTGCTCCTCAACATTCTCCAAGCGATAAACGGCGCTCTTTTTAGTGCTTACGTAAGCCAAACGCGGATCAAGGTCGTTACCCTTTGCGGCAGTGTATAGCGCCACTTGTCGCGCGTGGTTCGTCTTTATCTTAGACGGGATGGCGTGTGTCGTTTTAAGGTCTACGATAATCTTGTGATTTTGCCATTCAAAATCAAAGTAACCAATGAATGGGACGAGGAGACCCTCAAACCGATACTCAATCTTTCCTTGCGCGCCAGTCGGATGCCCATAAGGTCTAAGCTCTTTGAGGCCGACGCGGACCATATCTGCAACAGCTGCACGCTCTTTTTCTTTTTGCGGGTCCTGGGAGATCGCAGAAAGCTCATAAAACTTTTCATTTGCGACGCGGATGCATTCATCGTCTAAGGCTCCTGTCTCTAAGCCGTGAGCAATTCCGGCCTCTACCGCGGTCCCCCTGAATGCGGCGCAGCCTACCTGGCCTCGTTGCTTCAAGCATTTCTCAAGGACAAAGGAGGCGGGGCTTCCAACGTATGTGTTGCATGTTGACGGGGACAGGTGCGGTATGCCGTGGATTTCAAACGGGTTTTTCATAATATCCAATCTCAATTTTGATTTGTGTCACCCTGACTACACAAAACCGCCCCGTCAACCCACTTGACAAAAAAAATCCGGGAGGGCAGCTTGAGCGTCAAAATATGCACTAAGGGGAAATTGATATGGTGAGA
>Ga0208250_1000022_pt1 | contig 64224 bp, 88 predicted proteins | sample CryBogCBE18Aug09_FD_184557 | JGI IMG/M metagenome (GOLD analysis project Ga0208250, IMG submission 184557) | Freshwater microbial communities from Crystal Bog, Wisconsin, USA - CBE18Aug09 (SPAdes) (version 2) | ecosystem: Environmental > Aquatic > Freshwater > Lake | place: Crystal Bog... | reverse complement strand
TTCTTTCGGGTGAAGCCTCCGGGTAGATGATCTCGACTATCCGGCGGGCGGTGTCTCTATAGAGTTTGTCTCGAGGGGTGTCCGTTGTCACGTGGGGTGCTCCTTGATGGGTAGGATTTAAGGGTTGTGGGGCTATTCTCCCGCCAGCTCACGCCAGCGGTCGCTAGAGGTCCAGGGGCCAGGGACGCTTGAGAGGGAGGGGAACCTACGTTCATAGCCTTCCTTTGCTATCCCAACAACCCATATGTTGTTTCTAGACCACTGTGGGACAATTGGTGCAAAAAAGTTAGCTAGAGCGTTAACGTCATAGTAGGCGTGGAGCTCATGATAAAGCCTTGTAAGCTCGGGGCGTTCTTTGAGCAGGTTATCCCTATAGTCCTTGATAGAGGCAAAAGTCCCATAGTTTTCAAGGATAGAAAAACCTAGGTCCTCCATGACGGCCCCTAGGGCGTCTCGAGTTACCTCGCTGCAGTGGTTAGCAGCAGCCCCAACCTTGGCGTCATAGCAAGGTGTTGAGATAAAGGCCACAGGCTCCTCATTTTTAACCCTAAGTGTGGCTCGCATCACCTCTAGCATCTTTATAAGCAGGCGCCTGATGTGGCCCGCCTCGACGTGCTCTAGGTTTTCAAACGATACTAAAACGTTGGGTAGGGTGTGCTCGGCCTCAAAGTTATCCCCATCAACATATAGGCATAGGCTGTCAGTGATCTCCCCCATCTCAGGAGGGCGAATGAGAACCTTTTCTGAGGCAAAGTCTACGGCGCCATAGGCGTATAACGGAAAGCGACCGTTATTAAACATGGAGGTCTTAAATTTTTTTGACGGGTTATAGTCCACGCCGCAATAGTCATTTGGAATAAAGCGGTTTGAGTATAGCATACGGGCCAAGGGAAGATCGCAACCGCAGCCTATGTCAAGCACGTTAGAGGTCTTATAACGGCCGCCTGTCCCAAGACGTTTAGCAACATGGGTCCATCGCCAAACATGAGCGCTGAGGTCTCTGTGCTGAATTATTCTTTCCTCACCGGCGTCGATGTCAAGGTCGGTGGTGTCTATCTCCTTACCTCTAGCGTTTGCCAAGGTTTTTCTCCATAGTGTACTTGGTTAGCATCACAGTGTATAATATACACTTGATTATTAGGAATTAACACCAAAAATGTTTACTGATCCTTTGACTGACCAAGACCTGTATTGGATAGGGTATCTTCAAGCAGACGGTTGTATGAACTCTATTGTAGGCCAGGAATATAAACCTGGTCTATACAGAAAAAAAGGAGGTTGCGTGGTATTTGCACAGGTTCACGAGGAACCTGTTCAAGCTTTTTTATATTACGTTAAAGGCGAAGGAAAAGTTTCATCAAGAAAACATGGAAAAAATAGCTTTGCTAAAAAGGATGAATTAACTGGAGAGACTAAGGGTCAAATGTATATTGCTTCCTCGTCAAAGCCATATTATCCTCTCCTAGCCTTAAATCTTAAAAAAGAACTGCGAGAGGATATATACGAATCTAAGCATTTTTGGCGAGGTCTTTGCGACGGTGATGGAACAGTTGCTTGGGTTAAAAACAGAGGCTATAGATATCCAGTTATAGCTTGGTCTGGCAGCCTACATGACATGACTAGGTGTGCAGACTGGATTGAAGGTTTTGGCTATAAGAGACCAAAAGTTGGAACAGCAAGGTCTATTTTTAGAGTATCAGTAAACGGCTCAACAGCTGTAAGGCTTATTGAACATCTTTATAGGGGTGAATATTCAGCCTTAAACTACAAAAGAAAGATTGCTGAGGAATGCTTAATTTGGCGTACCAAGCACTCTGCCATGGTTAGAGATAAAAAAGTAGCAGAAGACCTTGCTGCGGACCTCTAGAGGCTATCCCAAGGTCCTTTCTCTCAACGCCTTAAGCGCCGCCTGAACGTCCTCAGCCTGCGCCCTAGCGTCAGCCTCAGCCGTGTGCGCAACCGTCCTCTTCTCTATATCATGACCAGCGAGATCCTTAGCTAGGGCAAACAGGGTCCTTGTGTCCCTAGCCGCCCAAAACTTCCAAGGCAAGGGCGCCTTCAGCCGGTCGTAGTAGTAGGCAAGGATTGGGATATCAAAGGTGGCGCCGTGGGACCAGACCGCCTGGCAGCCGTTAGAGCGGTATGTTTGACCAAGCTCTTGGAGGACGGTGGTGATAGGGGCCCGTGGGCCCTGGGCTACGGACCGCCTTGCCTCCTCTGTGTTTGTAAGCCACCAGAGGAGGGTTGACTCGGAGTAGGTGCCGCCAAGGACGTGGCAGGAGCCTAGGTCAACGTTCCAAGACCTAGAGATAAAGGACCTTTGGTCGTCATCAGGGTCAAAGACCACGAGCCCCACCTGAAGGATAAGGGACCTGGGGGAGGTGTCAAGGGTCTCAAGGTCCACCATCATATGGTTTGGCATAATTGTCCTTTAGTTCTTTAGTTGGCGTTTATTTTGGGTAGGTGGCCATCCTAGACGACTATAGGGCGGTTGTAAATGGTAAGAATAGGCCAAGGCTATCCTGTTGCCTTGGCCTATTCGTCAGATTATAGTTCTCCTACCTCCCCATTATAAGCATCCGCCCGCGCCGCTTCGGCGAGGAGGACGGCGGCGAGGTCGCGGGCTTGGGTGGCGGTTAGGACGATTGACGCGTAATCCCAAAAATTGACCCTCAGATTCACAACGACCTTTTGCGGAATGCATGCGATACCGACAAACGATACATCGCCGTCTGCGGTGTCTAACTGAATTGAAGTGCTAACGTAACCGTCTGCGGTGTTTAACTGAATTGAAGTGCTAACGTGAACGGTCATGAGCGAGGGTCCTTGGTTTGTTTGAGAACGATGTTAAGCCATTCAATGGCGTAAGGGTCGCCGCGTTTGGCGTCTAGGACGATCTCAGCGGCTTTTGTTGGTGAAAAGCCGTAGGCAACGAGGAGGGCATATTGATTAGCGGTTACGGTGATTGGGATGGTTGCACTGGTGGTCATGGGCAATCTTTCAAAATTGCTTCAATGAGGCGCGTCATTTTCGGATGCTCGAACGTGCGCTTAACGCGCTCTGCGCTTTCAATCATCAATTGACGCTGAACATTTTTAGGAAGTTTGCCGAGAGAAATGTTTTTGCCTTCAGCGTCTTTGGGCCATGGGGTCATCGCTATTCTCCTGTTAGATGGTGAAGGGGCGCTAAAGCCACATCTTTAGAACGCGTAAGGCCTCCGCGGCGACTTCTCGAATGTTGCCTTGACGGGCGCTTAACGCGACCTGAAGTGTTTGACGCTCATTCCGGATCACGCGGCGCGCGTCGGGCTCATTTGCCAAGCGATGTTCGGCGGCGATCATTTCAAGGATTAATTGCTGCGGGCTCATCTTTCATCTCCTTAGTTACACCCCAAAAGCCCGGCCACCTTTCGGCTCCGGGCTTGGGCGGGTTGTCCGCGGTGGTAGGGTGGTTACATCCAGTAAGGCTCGCCGCCCTCGTTGTAGTAGGGTCTCAAGGGCTGGCCGCGAGAGTCTTTTGTATCGTCGACGCTGCAGCCTTGGTAATAGATGTCGTCGTCGCAGTCCCACTCTGCCTCCTTAGCGGCATTGAGGGCGTCAAGCAGGTCTTCTGAAGAAAGGCGCATCTAAGTTCTCCGTGGTTGATGATCCTTTATAGGCCCAAACCACGGGTTCATACATATTTATTTTTGAAAATGGCTTATTTTACCACGCTAGCGGCCAAGTAGGAAAGGGCTAGTGGCTCACTTGGCCACGGGAGTGGCTCACTTGGCCACGGGAGTGGCTCACTTGGCCACGGGAGTGGCTCACTTGGCCACGGGAGTGGCTCATGGGGAGGGCATCACTCCTCGTTACCCCCAGGCAGACGGAGCGCGTCATTTTCTAAAGCCTGGGCCCATGGCCGTGGGTCAAGGCTAATAGGCCTTGCCGGAAATCCCATAATCGCCAGACGTCGTGGCTTGAGGGACCATATAGATGGTATCCCATGGGGTTATCATCGATAACCCCCTATTGGCTTGGCTAGATTGGCCAAGGTTTAAGAGGAAATTAGATACTAAAGCGGCCCCCTCCACCCCAACGTAGAGGGGGCCACTCGTCACCGGTTACCTTAGGTTAAACCCAAGGTGACCAATAGTCTTAAGCCGCAGCGGCCTCGACGTTGTGACCTTCAGAGGCGGTCTCTTCAGCCGCCTTGGCCTTACGAGGCTTTTTGGCCTTGGGCTCGGCATCTTCATGGCCCTCAGCCTTTTCTTTGACCTCGATGGTCTTTTGGACCTCGATGATGCCGGCGTCGATCAGCGGCTTCTTGTAGAATGAAAGGATCCGCGAGGGCGGTTGACGGGTGTTAAGGGTAAGGCCCTCAACGCCAGCCTCCTCGTTGGCCTCAAGCTCGGCAATCACCTCGCCCTGGTCGATGAACGCGTTGAGGCCGACCTTGCCGACGATGGTCTTGACGACGACCGCGGCTTGGGGCGCCAGCTTGTCTTCCTTGGTCGGCTCTCGGACGACCTTAAGCTCGATCTTCATGCTGCTCTTCTCCTTGGTTTAATGGGACCCCTACGATCAAAAGGGGAGTTATCAGTTTCTAGTAATATAGAGATAGATAAGAACCACTGCCACGTAAACCCATAAAATGGGAGGTTAAGCTTGGCTAGTTTTTGGGTTAAGTCTCATAGAGGTGGTATAGGGTAATCCGGCCCGTAAACCCTTATGGCGTCCATACGGTTTATAGTCCTTAGGTGGTATAGGGTGGCCTCGGCGCCGTGCTTTCTATAGATATTGTAGACGGACCTAGGCGACCAAAAGATTGGTGACTCGTACTTAAGATAGTGAGAAAGGGCTTTTGGAAGCCCTTTCAGGTAAAGCTCGGCGTCCTCAGGCTTGCCTAGCCTTGGGTCCTCCCTATTTGCTAGGGAGTTTCTTTTATGGGTGGCCATCACCCCTCCCCATCGTTGATGTGAACCACGCCCAGCGCCTCGAGGAGGCGGCGGTAGTAGGCCCAGAGGGCAGGCGGGTCAATCTTGGTGGAGATATAGCCCTTGGCAATGGCTAGCTCCACGATCTCGCCGCCACGCAGGCCGTCCTCGCCCACGATGCCCTCGTGGCGCATGGCCTTGAGGATCAGCTTAACCTGCCCGGGCGCGGCGGCCAGGGCCGCCTTATACTCCTCGGTCCAGCGCCGCTCGTTGGCGACGGAGGAGGAGAGGGCATAGAGCTTGGGCTCGAAGGGGAGGTTTCCTGAGAGGTTGCGGTCCTTGCGGATCACTCGGCCGTTCTCGTCTCGCTCGGCATTGGAGGGCCGGCGGCGCTTCATCTCGACGAGGGTCTCCTTGTCGGCGACCTCGACCGCGTCCTCCTCGCCGTCCTCGTCATCCTGGGGGTCTTCCTCAAGGATGGCCTCGAGCAGCTCTTCCTTGGTCATGTCGTGGCGGCCTTGGATCTCGAGGTCCTTGGCGACCGCCAGAAGCTCCTTCTTGGTCATCTCGCTGTACTGGGTCATTGTCTTGCTCCGATGCTCTGCGGTTGATGGCCGCGTGATGATTCTTTATATGGTGGAGCCATCGCCATGTACACCCTTGCTGATCATTTTTCTTGAAAAAAATTGGCCTTGCCTACCGGGTACATGTACCCGTTTACGTCAAGTGCCTTAAGCGCTAGACATATAACCACTATTCAAACGCATCAATCTAAGCCACCCGTTTATATGAGCCCAACTGCCCGTTTTGGTGAAGGCTCCGGTGGTTAAAGGGGGACTACCATGGCTACCGCTCAAGTTGGGGCTCGTGAGGGCGCCAAGCCGCCATACGACGCCATGAAGGACGCCTACACCCACCTTGCCAAAGTGGACCTCTATCAGCCTTACGAGCATCGTGAGGAGGGCAGCTGGGTCGTGGTGTTCTTTCACGAGACGCTTTCAACCAGGCTCTTTAAGACCCTTGAGGAGGTTGGAAGAAGGTACAACTGGCAGACGTACATGTACGCTGTGTTTGTCAAGCCAGAGCAGTTTGCCGCCAAGTTTACCGGGCCAAAGCTTGCTCAAGTTTGTGAGAGGGTAGGGATAGAGGCCAAGGGGAAGGCGCCCATGGAGCTATCAAGGCTGCTTTGGGCCTGGTGCCAAGCCAATGGCGACAAGGTCGTCAACGAGGCAGCCTCAAAGGCGGCGGGTGAAGAGAAGGACAAGTACCGGGTCAGGGTGGACCTTTTGAAGGACCCCATGATCATGAGCCTCGTGGCGCAGCTGCCAAGGCAGGCAAAGATCATCGCTGAGAACCTAGCGCTTGAGGAGACCACGGCATACACTGAGGAGACGCTGGGGTCTTTTGCGAGAAGGCTGGTCGCTACGGGAAAGCTAAAGACAAAGCAAGACCCCTTGAGGGTGGTGCTGTACTACATGCCAACTTTTGCTGACATGGGGGTAGCGACCTACCCAACGAAGAAAGAGGTAGAAAGAAAGGAAGAAACCTAGGTCATCTCAAGCCTGACGATCCCTAGTTGGCCTTAAAGGGACCAACGATAGGGGATTATTGAAAACGTTGAGGTAATGAGATGACACATGAACCTAGCTGACCTAGCCTACGCCCTTTCAAATGGAAAGGAGGTAAAACGTGGCGACTCATACTCGGCGCTTTGCCCCGCGCACAACGACACCACCCCAAGCCTTTCCCTATCCTTAAACAGCTCAGGCAAGGTCCTTTTCCACTGCCACGTGGGTTGCAGCAAGGAGGCCGTCCTAGCTGCCTTAAAGGCAAGAGGGCTTTGGGAGGGAGATGGCGCCGGCAAGGACTGGAAGACGGTCAAGGTCGTCCCACCGCTTGTGGCCAAAAGCAAGCCCAACATAACCCATCCCCAGCACGGCAAAGAGGCCGCTCGGTGGGAGTACAAGAACCGGGCTGGTGAGACCGTAGGATGGGTCTACCGCTTTAATGAGCCGGGAGGTGGCAAGGTAACCCTTCCCCTCACCTGGCAGGTCAACGCCAAGGAAAACAAGGGAAGGTGGGGGTGGCGCGCGTTCCCTGAGCCAAGGCCGCTTTATGGCGCCCACCTCCTAGATGACCCTGACTGGAAGGGCAAGCCGGTCCTTATCGTTGAGGGCGAGAAGACGGCAGAGGCCGCCAGGCTGATCTTCCCTGACAACCTTGTGATGACGTGGCCAGGAGGCTCAGGCGCCACTGAAAAAGCCTGCTGGGAAGACCTTAAGGGCCGGGACGTGACGATATGGCCCGACGCCGACAAGCCTGGGCTAAAGGCGGCCATGGCGATCGGGGAGGTGCTTTACAGCCTGGGGGTAGTAGCCAAGGTTGTTCAGCTGCCAATAGACGATAGGGGTGAGCCCGTCCTGCCAAAGGCCTGGGACCTCGCGGACGAGCCACCTAAGGGGGTGGACGTCAAGGCCTTGCTAGGAAGGGCAGTCGAGTTTAGAAGCGGGACCGACGCCATCATTGAGGAGCTAAACGCCAAGATGGCGGTGACCATGCTTGGCGGGAAGACCGTGATCATATGGGAGAAGTACGACGAGCTCCATAGAAAGATAGTGCCTACCTACTCAAGCCGCTTTGACATGACGTCGTTTTTTGCCAACCGGACGGTGGTGAGTGGCCGTAAAGAAATCAACATCATCGACTACTGGATGGGCCACCCACAGCGGAGGTCCTACGAGAACGTGGTGTTTGAGCCCGAGAAAGACACGAAAAGCTCGTACAACCTTTGGAGAGGCTTTACGTACGAGCCTGACCCAACAGGCGACTGGTCGCTGCTAGAGGAGCACCTACGGACCAACGTGGCAAAGGGTGACGAGAGCCTATACCGGTGGGTGGTGGCTTGGTTTGCCAGCATCATCCAGCACCCTGCCTCTAAGGTTGGCACCAGCCTTGCCATAAGAGGAAAGCAAGGGACAGGAAAGACCGTGGTGGGCCAGCACTTCGGCGCCTTGATAAGGGACCACTACGTGCTGGTTGACGACCCTAGGTACGTCACCGGCCAGTTTAACAGCCACATGAGCCAGGCGCTGCTGCTGCAGGCAGATGAGGGGTTCTTTGCGGGAGACCCTAGACACGTTGGCCGCCTTAAAGGGCTGGTAACGTCACCAACAAACCGGATTGAGCCTAAGGGCAAGGACAGCTTTGAGATCAACAACTACATACGGCTGATGATCACCAGCAACGCTGAGTGGGTGGTGCCGACAGCCAGCGAGGAGCGGCGGTTTGCCGTCCTTGACTGCGGCGACGACAAGATGCAGAACCAGTCATTCTTTGCTGAGATGCGGCGTCAGATGATGGACGGGGGCTACGGCGGCCTCATGCACCACCTGCAGCGCTTTGACCTCTCAACGACGGACCCGTCGGTAATCCCAAGGACTGGGGCGCTTAACGAGCAGAAGGAGCACAGCCTTGACTCAGTGCAGCGGTTCTGGTACGAGCGGCTGGTGTACGGGGAGATTTGGCCTGGGACAGGCCGGTGGGAGACCGAGGTAGACTCCAGGAAGCTTTGGGAGTACTACATCAACATCGCGACAAAGTGGCGGGTCGTAAGGCCAAGAAATGACGTGTGGTTTGGCAAAGAGCTGGCGGCCATGATGCCAAACCAGATGCTGAAAAGGGTGAGGATCACGGTAAAAAGCCAAGACGAGTACGGGGTTACCACGACAAACCGTCCCTGGGGGTACCGCCTGCCCCCACTTGACGACTGCCGTAAGAGCTACGCTGAGGCGCTAGGGGTCACCCTTGACTGGGGAAAGGACGACCCTAGTGACCTTCTGACGGCGGTAACGGTCAAGGGGACGGCTGAGGATGACGTGCCGTTTTAGGCCTTGACGCCAACGGTGTCCCGCTTGCGGTCAAAGACAAGCGCAAACTTGTCGTAGGTCTTCTTGTTGTAGACCTCAAAGATGATGGACTGCTCCGTTAGGATATGGTTCCTAATGGCCCACTCGTCGTTGTTTGCCATAAACCTTGGGATGATGGGGATGACCTTGCGGGCAGCAAGGACCCAAGAAGAGAGGGCTGTAACCGCCTTTGGGGTTTGAATAACCTTGGTCACGTTGATAGAGCGTGACGGGTGGGAGTATTGGACTAGGGGCATGGGAGGGTTGGGTCCTTACATTGATGGTGGCTTGAGCAGGCTAGAGATGGGCTCTAGGTCCTTTAGTAGGGCGTTTGCGTTAGAAAGAACATAGGCTACGGGCGCCCTTCGGCCAAATGGCCTGTTTCTTTCGTCGTAGCCGCCGCCAAGGTCCCTTAGCTCCTGTATAAGGGCAAGCATAAGAGGTATCCTTGAGATGCAGGCTGCGACCTGTTCAGCGGACGTAGAGTCATAACCATCCAAGGCTATTGAGCAGACTTTCTGACCATCTGCTGTTTTTACAAAGACGGCCATGTCAGCCTCCTCTATTATGCCTTCCTCTACACGCAAGGAAGGGATCTGTGAGAGTACGTCAGGCTTCATCTTGAGGGTCCTTTTTACTAGGTTTTACCAGTGTTTTGTGCGTTTAATTATAATAATCTAAGTCTTGTGGACCGTATATGTTAGATTAAATTTAACCAAGCCATCGGTTTTATTATAGTTATTTTATAGCTTGGTTTAACCTAGCCTAATAAGCTTGGCATGGCTTGGATAGGCTTGGTAAAAGTGCTTGTTAGAAGTAGCTAGGTAAAATGCCAAGCTTGATATTTGAGCCAAAATTGGCCCTATAGCCGGACCTATGGGGCACTTTCTGGGTCACTTTTGGTATTAAGACAAAGCCCTAAGTGATTGATTTTATTAGTCAAAAAACCTTTTCAGGGTGTGTGTCTGTTGAGTAGAGTAAAATGTACTCTGGGAGATAATTATAATAGTTATTATTCCTATTAAAGTCTATAGGGGAAAGAATAATTATTATTATTTTTGATGGTGGGAGGTAAAAGTGTGTCTTTCTACTCAGTGGTCAGACTACACGATAAAATGTATAATGTAATCAAGTACATAACTAGTCTGTATATATTATTCTAAATATAATATAATAACCAGTTAGAGTTTAATTGACCAATCAAATCAACCACTTAGGGTTTGCCGAGCTTATAAGTCTGACCACTGGGTAAGATAGTACGGGTAAAAGTTATGAAGGTTTAGGGACAGACACAGGAAGGTAATGGGTGGGGTTAGTAAAGGGAGATGGCTTGGTCACTTCATTCTTAGTATCTTATTGATCTTTACGGGGTTGGCAAATTCTTGTAGTATTGGTGAGATCAGAGCTCTTTTACGGGTGAGATATACATGATTGACGAAGCATCCGCCTACTACATCCTTATGGTAAAGTGTGGTGCTGAAAATAAGGCCTTAGAAAGGCTAAGGGAGGAGGGCTTTGAGGCGGTTTGCCCAAGCTTTTCTATTGAAAAAAGAGTTAGAAGGATCAAGGGAGATCGGCTAGTCTTAGTTAGAAAACCAGTGCTTGACGGCTATATGTTTGTTGAAGTCACGTCAGCGCCAAACATAACCCTTCTTAAAATAGTCGAGAACGTCCTAAAGATAGTATCGTTTGCCGGGGCTCCTGCGCTTATTGGGTTAAGTGAGATTGAAAAGATAGCCAAGCTGATTGAGCCACTAAAGTTTGAGGAAGAAAGAAGGGCTGGCGAGTGGGGAGGTAGGAAAAAGGACAAGAAAAGGCCAAAGGGGCTAGTTGTTGGTGAGAGGGTGCTAGCCGTTAGTGGTAAGGTCTCAATTAAAGGCCTGTATTTAGGCAATGATTGGATCGAGACTGACATGGCTGGTGGAGCCATAAAAGTTAACGTCAGAAATGTAGACTTAGTGCGAGATGAGTCAGTAGAGTATGAAGAACCTATAAGGGCTTTTGGTTAAAAGTAGCCAAGCCATACTGTCGTTTACATCTAGGCCATACTAAGATATAAGTGGATTATATAAGACTTCGTCATAGGAAGTCTTAGGTTGCATGAGCAGTCCTAGCCTTAAACCGCCGAGGGACTATGCAACATCAGATGAAGGCGGGCGGCCTTTATCAACCCCGAGAAGTAACGTGAATCTAAAGAGCAAGTGAGCCCAAAGTGGAAAGCGCTAAGTTTGAAAATAAACTTAGAACGCCTCGTGAGATTATCACGATGCTTTCCGATGTCTTAGAAAGCGAAAATATCTCGGTACAGAAGGCCTGTCAAAAGATAGGTTATCCCAGAGCTTTAGTTCTTTACTACATCGACAAGTTCAAAGAAAACGAGGAAGATACAGCCCTTCTCAGCAGATATTCCCTTGCGATTGCAAGAATTGTAGAGAATACTGTACGAGAAGCGGAAGACATTTCCGAAGGAAAACACCGTGGAGAGGCCTTTGAGGACTCCGGAACTTCGGTAGCTCGCGACCGTCTTATGCTTCACGCCAAGATGTGGGCGCTTGGTAAGATGATGCCCACAAAGATGGGCGAAAAGAAAGAGGAAAAGGACGACTCACCAACAAAGGTGGTCATTGTTGGCGGTCTTCCTGACTCAGAGTGAACATTGAGATAAACCTACCGACCCTTCACCCAGGGCAGATAGCAGCCTACAAGGTTAAGGACCCCGCGACCGGGCGCCGTCCTCGCTTCCTAGCTATTCGTTGCGGAAGACGCTGGGGTAAAACCGACCTTGGCAAGGTGCTTCTAGCTGACGCCACGATTAAAGGCAAGCGTGTAGCTTGGTTTGCTCCCGACTATCGCATCTTATCCGAGGCCTATGCTGAGATCCTAACCACCCTCGAGCCTGTCGTAAAGTCCTCCTCTAAGACTGAGGGCATGATTCGCCTAGACGGTGGTGGCTCTGCTGAATTTTGGACGCTAAACAACCCTCGAGCGGGACGATCCCGTAAATATCACCTAGCCATAATCGACGAGGCCGCCTTTACAACGGCTGACATGAAGGACACCTTCTCCAGGTCAATCCTTCCTACCCTGCTTGATTACCTTGGCAGCTGCGTGGTGTTAAGCAACACCAACGGGGTTGACCCTGAAAACTTCATGTGGCGCATCTGCAATGAGGATCAACTTGATCCAAAAGAGCGGCATGGCTTTGTCCAATACCACGCCCCATCAATCCAAAACCCCTACCTCCCTGCCGAAGAGATCGAGCGCCTTCGCCGAGACACCCATCCTCTCGTCTTTGCGCAAGAGTACGAGGCAGAGTTTATTGACTGGAGCGGGGTTGCCTTCTTTGACCTTGACAAGCTCCTTGTCAACGGTCAGCCCGTCCAAGACCCTACCCTATGTGACGCGGTATTTTGTACGCTAGACACGGCCACAAAGACAGGTTCGGCTAACGACGGCACAGGCGTCATCTACTGGGCGCGCTCAAGGGCGACGGGTTATCCCTTGGTCATCCTTGACTATGAGCTGGTTCAAATCGAGGGCTCGCTTTTAGAGGTTTGGCTGCCAACGGTCCTTGAGAAGCTTGAGGGTTACGCAGCCTCATGCCGAGCAAGGCATGGGTCGCTTGGCGCCTTTATTGAGGACAAGGCCTCGGGCGAGATCTTGCTTCAACAGGCCGCGCGCCGCGGCCTGAAGGCAAGGGCCATCGAGTCAAGGCTAACAGCCCTTGGCAAGGATGAGCGAGCCATCTCAGTAAGTGGCTACCACTTCCGCGGAGAGATTAAGCTCTCTCAACGGGCCTATGAAAAGACATTTCCTTTCAAGGGCGCCACGCGTAATCACCTAGTAAGCCAGGTCACCTCATTTAGGATCGGTGATAAGGACGCAGCCAAGCGAGCCGATGACCTCTTGGACTGCTACACGTACGGCCCCGCCTTAGCCTTGGGTAACAACGGAGGTTTCTAGTTAACCCATGGCTGAAACCTCCGTCACAGGCACGGCGCTAGGCAACGCGCTTCAAGACATCTTGATGGCGCCAGACCTGCAGCCTGGCGATGATGTCAGCTACCAGACCGCCAAGACCATTTACCTCTATCACCCGCTTGGCGCCAAGATCGTTGACTCTCCCCTCGCGGTCGCTCAGTCGCAAGACCGCAAGATCAGCATTCAAAAAGGCCCCGAGGACCGGCTGCGCGAGGCCTTTGAGGATGAATGGAAAGCGCTGGGCGCTGACCGCGTGATCTTCAACACCGCGCGCCTCGCGCGTATCTACGGCGTCGCTTCGCTGGCGTTGTTGGTCGAGGGCACGCCTAACGACCGGCCCGTCAACTTTGAGGCGCTGGCCGGCGCCAAAATTGGCTTTAACGTTCTCGACCCGCTGAACACTGCCGGCTCGCTGGTCTTAGACCAAAACCCAGCGTCCATCGACTTCCTTAAGGTGCAAGGCATCACCATCGCCGGCAAGCCGGTTCATCGTTCCAGGGCGGTTACCCTGATGCACGAGGACCCGGTCTACCTGTCGTTTACCTCAACGTCATTCGGCTACGTTGGCCGCAGCGTTTACCTGCGCGCTCTGTTTCCGTTGAAAAGCTACATCAACACTTTGGTCACTGACGACATGGTCGCCTACAAGGCAGGCCTGCTGGTGACCAAGATCAAGCAAACCTCGTCCATCGTCGATGGCCTGATGGCCGCGGTCGGGGCGGTCAAGCGCATTTTGCTTCAGCAAGGTGCGACGGGCAACGTTCTTCAGATCGGTCATGAAGACGCGATTGAATCGCTGAACCTTCAAAACATCGACGGCGCTTTCAAAGAAGCTCGCAAGAACATCCTTGAGAACATCGCCAGCGCCGCCGGCACGCCCGCGCAGATTATCAACTCAGAAACCATGGCCGAGGGCTTCGGCGAGGGGACTGAGGACGCCAAGCGCATTGCGCAATACATTCAGCGGCTCCGCATTTGGATGACGCCGCTCTATGACTTCATGACCAAGGTCTGTCAGTATCGGGCCTGGAACAAGCAGTTTTATGAAACGCTGAAGGCGGACTACAAAGACAAGCTACCAGCCTCTTATCGGCAGTTCTTCTACGACGCGCAAAATTCCTTTGCGGCTGAATGGCCGAGCCTGATCGAGGAGCCCGACAGCGACAAGATCGCTGTTAGCGATGTCAAGCTTAAGGCCATGATTGCGGTTGCTGAAGTTCTGTTGCCGATCGCCGACCCGGAAAACAAGGCCAACATCGTTCAGTGGATTGCAGATAACATTAACAGCGACAAGCTGCTTTTCCCGTCATCCTTGCTGATCGACGTCGAGGCCTTGGTAAGCTACGAACCGCCAACTCAAACCATGGGCGAAGGCCTAGAAGAGCCCAAACCTGGCAAGCCGTTCGCGGCCCAAGATTCACAGCGCCTTCGCGAGGCGTTGAGGGTCCTGGCTTGACGGTCAGCGCGGAAATCGACCAGCAATTTCAGCTGGCTGAGGCTGCTATGCGAGCTGCAACGCTCGCCCATGTTGACTACCACAAGGCTCTGAACTGCCAAGAGTGGACCTTGGCTGCCGCCATTCAAACCGAGATTGTCGGGCGCGTGGAAGTGAGCCTAGACCTCTTGGCGAAGGGCTACAGGTTGGCGGCCAAAGCAGGGTACGATGGCCGAAAATAGGGACGACTATTTCTCGGTCCTGACTGACGCCGTCAAGGCCATGTCAGAGAGCGGCTTCGTTTCGGCAGAACAGGTGCTTTACTGGCAGCGCAAGTTGCGCGAGGCGGCTGAGCGCTCGTTCAGGTCTGCGGCTCAGATGGAGCAAGACTTACGCGACGCGCTCGCTGGTACCTACAAGCGCATGGTTGAGCAAGGCGGCGCGCTTAAGTTTCATAAGGGCGTTGGTCGGTTTACGCTTGATCGCTTGCGGCCGTCTTTAAAGGCGGCGCTCGACCGACGGATCATGGCCAGCGCTGACCTGATCAAGCTTAACCGCCAACAGGCGATTGAAAAGACGCTTCAGCGCTTTTCGGGCTGGGCGACCAGCATCCCGGCTGGTGGCGCAACGGACATTGACAAGGTAGAGACCAAGCAGCAGATCCGCAAAAGCCTGGCGCAGCTCCCCTATGAGGAGCGCCGGCTGCACATCGACCAAGCCTCAAAGCTCACAGCCAACATCAACGAGACCATCGCGGAGGGCGGCAACGCTCTGGGCGTGATCTGGCATTCAGCCTGGCGCCAGGCAGGCTACAACTATCGCCCGGACCACAAGGCGCGCGACCAGCACTTTTTCGCCTACAAGGACAACTGGGCCATCAAGCGCGGCTTGATGAAAAAAGGCCCGAACGACTACTACGACGACATCACGCACGTGGGCGAAGAGATCTTTTGCCGTTGCAAGGCAACCTATGTCTATAACCTGCGTGACGTCCCTGACGAATGCATGACTGAAAAGGGCCGCGCCGAGCTGGCCGAGGCCCGTAGAAAATTAGAGGAGCTTTGATGCCTCAGAACCCGATCAACACGCTTGACACCGCCAAGTATCGCCTCCTGGCCGACAACTCGTCGCAAGTGGCGATGCCTCAACGGCTGCGTGACAACGTAGGCAAGCTGGAGGTCTCTGAGGTCCAGAACCTTTTTGAGGCGGACTTTGAGTACGGCCCCCAGCCCATGCGTTGGGAAGCCTACACCTCGGGCGCTGGTGCTGTGGCCGCCTCTTCCTCGCTCGGTGGCGTGTTGCTTTCGGTCTCGTCGGCCAGCGGCGACCTCGCCATCCGCCAAACCCGCCCCTACATTCGTTACCAGCCCGGCAAGACGCTCTACCTCGCCTCGGGCCTTTTGTTTGGTCAAGCCTACTTCAACCAGCGTCAACGTCTTGGCTTCTTTGACGACGGCAACGGCATCTTTTTTGAACAAGGCGACCCCACGCCCCAAAACCCAACGGGCATGGCGGTCGTTTACCGTTCCGACGCTGGCGGCGGCGGGGTGTTTGAAAACCGCATCTATGCAGGGCCGCAAAACAGCTCTTGCACTTGGTCTGACCCTCAAAACGTCTGGAAGGGCACCAACCCGGCGGTCGGCACTTTCTCGGTCAACCAAATTCAGATGTGGTGGATCGAGTTCGCCTGGTACGGGGCTGGCATGCTCCGTTGGGGCGTGATGATCGGCGGCGAGCCTTACGTGCTGCACAGCGTCGGCATTGGCAACCTGACCAACCAACAGGTTGCTTGGGCGCGCACTGGCAACCTGCCTGTCCGCTACGAGCTGCGCAACATCGGCCCTTCGACCGCTGGCTCCATGACCCACTACGGCGTCTCGGTCCTGGCCAAGGGCAAGATCGACGATCAGCGCGGCTTTACTTACGGCTATGGCATGGCGGCGGGCACGCCGACCCGCGCCCCTGGCGCCTCGGCCACGCGTTACCCTTTGCTGAGCATTCGCTACCGCAACATGGGCACGCTGGAGTATGGCGTGGACTCCGCTTATTCGGGCGCAAACGGCGTGCTGCCTGCCGGCGGGGCGGCGATCTCATCGGTCACACAGTCGGCGTCCGCGACCACGGTCAACCTGACCGGCACGCCGCTCGTGGCCGGCGCTTGGGTGGGCAAGTACCTTTTCAGCCGTGGCGCGACGGCGGGCATCTCGGCCTGCTCTATCACCTCCAGCGTGGCGACGGTCACTACAACCGCGGCCAACCACTACCTTCAACCTGGCCGGTGGGTCACGCTCAACGGAGCCTCGCCCGCGACTGGCGGTCCATTTCCCACGCAGGTTTTGATCACCTCGATCCCGGCGGCTAACCAGTTCACCTTTGCCACCTCGGCCTCCGGTACGGTCACGCTGACCTCTGCGACCTATCAAACGGGCCAAGGCTCAATCGGCCGCATCACCGCCAACACGACCAGCGCGCTGACGGTCGTCGACAACGTCTTGGTTTCCGGCCCCATGGCCGTTCCCCCGGCGGCGGGCGGCAACTACATCCTTGGCGTTATTGACCGTGGGCAAATTTTGCCTAAGTCGCTAAACATTTACTCCAGCGCTAACTGCACGCTTGAGCTAATCGCCTCGACCTACCAATCGCCGATCTCGCTGACTGGCGCGTCGTTTGCGACCATGTACTCACTTGGCTCGTTGAACAGCTTCGTGGAGCGCGACGTGTCAGCCACAGCCTTGGCCGGCGGCGAGGTGGTCTACAATACGCCGTTGCCGTCTGGCGGGTTGCAGAACTTTGACTTGAGCAACTTCTTTCCGCTCTACAACAACGTTCAAGGCACCGCGCCTGACCTGTTGACGGTCGCCATCACAACGCCTTCTACCTTTGGCTCTAATACGGTCGGCGCGTCGATCATCGCTCAGGAGGCCATGTCCTAATGAAGCTCTTTGATAAGATCCGCGACTACGTTGGCCTTGGCCTGCCCAAGCCGGTCGAGATCAAGGTCGCGCCTCAACCTGCACCAGAGGCCGTTCGCCCGCCCGTCCCGCCGCGTAAGGCCGAAACCGACGCCAAGGTGACCACGCTCACCCCGCCCTCCAAGCGCGCCAAGAAGGCTAAGGCTTAATGCCGACAACTTCGCCGGCTCAGCACAGATTGATGGAAGCCGCGGCCCACACGCCTGGCGGCTATGGCGGCGTCAGCCAGAAAGTCGGGAGGGAGTTCGTGGGGAAAGATCGGGCGGATGCTGGTTGGAGCGAATCCGACGGCTTCGACATGGGCGAAGAGGGCTATTCTGAAAAGGAAGTCGTGCGTGAGTTAGAGCGCGCAGGCGTGTCCCCTAAAGAATATGACGCTGTAATGCGCGGCTTTGAGCGCCACCAACGTCTGTCAAGCCGGCGTTCAAAGAAAGATTCCGCCAAAGACTGCACCATGGCCGACATTGCCAAGATGTGTGACGCGCTCAACGAGCGCATGGACGCCATCGAGAACCGCAAGGCTGATGCGGCTTGGGCGAAGAAGGATGCTGAAGCTCTTTCTCCTGAGGCTGCAAAATGGTTTGGAGATCAATGCGCCCGGGCTATTAAAGAGGCAAAAGGCGCAACCATTCCAAAAGAGGCAGTTGAAGCTCTAAAAGAAGTTGCAGCAAAGAAGTTTCCAAAATAACAATGATCCGCGCCGCCGGCATCCTCTTCATCACGCCTGACAAGGAGGCGCTGTTCCTGCGCCGTGGCCCTGGCTCTGATCACGCTTTGCAATGGGCGCCATGCGGGGGTCAACAGGAAGACGGCGAGACGCTTGAGGAGTGCGCCATTCGCGAGTGCGAGGAAGAGACGGGCGTGACCGTTAAGCCTGGTCAAGCGACCCTGCTGGCCCGAACGATCGTCAAGGCCGAAGAACCCCCGCCCACAGACCCTGTCTCACAACAACCGATCCAGTCTGAAGACGTCGACTTCTCCACCTACCTTGTCAAGGTCAAGGAGCCCTTCACCCCGCACCAGTGCGACGAGCACGTCGGCTGGAGTTGGGCAAAGCTAGCCTATCCGCCTGAGCCGCTTCACCCCGGCGCAAGGATCGCGCTGGCGCGCTTGACGGCCAACGAGCTAGACATTGCCCGCATGATGGCCGCAGGCGAGCTGACCAGCCCGCAAGTCTATGAAAACGTTCACCTGTGGAACATTCGCATCACCTCAACAGGCGTCGCCTACCGGCAGGCGCTCCAAGAGTTCGTTTTCCGTAAGCCTGAGAACTACCTCACCGAGGAGTTTTGTCAGCGGTGCAATGGCCTCAGCGTCATTTGGGAGCACCCGCCCGGCGCGACCATGAGCTCAGAGGAGTTCGGCAACCGCGTAGTAGGCTCGATCATGCTGGCCTACATCAAGGGCCAGGACGTGTGGGGCATTGCCAAGGTCTATGACGCCGCGATGAACAAGGTCTTGTTTGAGGAAGAGGCCTCAACCTCGCCTACCGTCGTCTTTCGTGACCCTGCCGCCAACACCAAGATGACGCTGGAGGACGGCAAGACCCTGCTCATTGAGGGCGTGCCGGCGCTGCTGGACCACATCGCCATCCTCCCCAATAAGGGTGCGGGCGTTTGGGACAAGCTCGGTGACCCGGTGGGCGTGGATCGTTCGGGCGTGGACGACGAAACCCGAGCCGACAGCCAAAAACCTTTTCTTCAAGATCTTGCCGCCCGGCTTGATGCCACCAACACCCGCCTAACAACCCTTGCAATCCGCAAAACCCTTATAGGAGCCTAATCAGTCATGGCCGAGAAAGACGAACGCGAAGACGCCGCCAAGGCCGACGCTGAGCTGAAGAACACCATCCTCGACGCCCTCGGCAAGTTCAACGCGCGTCTCGACGCGCTTGAGGCTGCCGAAAAGTCAAAGCGCGACGCTGAAGAGGAAGAAAAGAAAAAGGCCGACAAGGCCAAGCGCGACGCTGAGACAGAAGAGGAAGAGCGCGCCAAAAAGGACGAAGGCAAGGAAGAGGACCAAGGTCCTGACAGCCTTGAAGAAGGCAAGCCCAAGCGCGTCGCCGCCGACAAGAAGCGGAAAGACGAGGACGAAGAAGAGATGATGGACAAGGCCAAGCGCGACGCTGAAGAGGAAGAGCGCAAGGCTGACAAGGCTCGTCGCGACGCTGAAAAGGAAGAGCGTAAGGAGCTGAAGGCCAAGATTGACGCCCTCGAAAAGGAGCTGCCCAAGTCCATGAAGGAAGCCGACGCCGAAGAGATGGCCGACGCGCAAGCCAAGGCCGACAGCATCTTCCAGGCGTTTGGTGATTCTGCGCCAATCCCGATGCGCAACGAAACCGTCCCGGCCTATCGTCGGCGCGTGGCCAACAAGCTCAAGGCTCACAGCCCCGGCGCCAAAGACGCCAATCTGATGGCCATCCATGACGAGGTCGCTTTCTCAGTCATCGAAAAGCAGATCTATGCGGACGCCCTCACTGCGGCCAACAGCCCGGCGGTTCTACCGCCTGGTCAGTTGCGCATGCGTACGCGCAACGAGCACGGCCACGTCATCAACACCTTTGACGGCACGCCTTCCGCTTGGATGGACGGCTTCGCCGGCCCGCAACGTCAGTTTGTGACCGAGTTCCTCGGCGTCTAACTGCGCACAAAAGGCAAGAGCGGGTTTCCGTCTTGCAACCTTAACCCTCTAGGCGCTGAAACCCGCCCTCACCTTTACTCTGGAGATCAACAGTGGCTACCAACCCGGCATATTCCAACCCCTACATCACGACCGTCGGCCAAGGGCTCTTTGACGGCGCAACCTCTTACGGCGGCACGCAGGGGACGGCTGAGTCGGACCCGGCAACCCGTTTCGCGCTTCGGTCTGGCATTCTCTCGATCAACGAGACCTTGCCAATGTGGGGCGGCGTGGCGCTCTATGAGGCCATCCCTGGTCTGGCGTCGAACCCCAACGATTCGCTTGGCCCCATCATGGGTCGTGCGACGACCGTTACCGGTGGTTCTTACCCCATCGCTGGCTTTTCGGTGTTTGACCAAGCCTATGGCATGATCACCAGCCCGCAGAGCCCTGTACCGACCATCGGCTCCTATGGTCAGGTGATGAGCTACCGCCTCGGCTCTGGCGCGCGGATCTGGCTGCAGTGCGACCCGCTCCTTGCCTCGCTTGAAGGCACGGCGATCTCTTCGCCTGTCGGCTGGGACCTCGTCAATCAGCAGCTCATCCCCAGCACCGGCTCAATTAACGTCAGCTCCGGCACCTATGACGGCGCGCTGACCATCTCGTCCGGCACCTACAATTCCACGACCGGCCTCGTCGTCCTGACGCTGTCGGCCGCCAGCCACCTTGTCCCCGGCAACACCTTCACCATCTCTGGCGCCACGGGCACGGGCTCTTTCGCTCAGATCAACGGCACCAAAACGGCGGTGGCGACGACCTCGGGCGCCACGGTCAGCTTCTACGTCTCGACCGGCCTGACGATGACGATCACGGGTGGTACGCTCAACTCGGGCCTCGTCGTCCTGACCCTCGCCTCCGCGCCGGGCATCAGCGTCGGTGACTCGTTCACCATCGCCTCGGTGACCGTCACCGGTACGGGCGGCACGGCGGCCATCAACGGCACCTTCACTGCTGTCGCGGGCACCACCGGCACCACGCTCGCTTACCAGACCACGACGGGCCTTTCGCTGACCATCACGTCGTCTACCGGCACCTTCACCACCGGTACGGCGCTGCCAAACGTAAGCATTCTTCGCTTCGCCATCGGCAACAGCAAGACGGTCAACTATTCGTCCTCGACTGGTTTTGCCACCTGGAACTTTGCGGGTTCAGCCGCTCTGGTTCAGATCTAACGCCCCATCAACCCCGCCCGAGAGGGCAACTCAACCTTGTCCTCTTAGGAGACTCATAAAAATGGCACTTCAGCTCTCGGCCTACGTCATCACCAACCCGGCCTTTATCGAGCCTGAATTTCTTGTTCAGTACTCGCAAGCCTCGGGCTTCACTGACACGCTTGCGGGCAAGGCGCTCCGCGTCAAGATCGCTGAGGATGATCTCTTCGTTTACATGAAGCAGATCAACCTCCGCACGCGGATGCTTGCCGGCGCGGCCAGCCCCAATGAGCTGCCGACCGTCGACATCAGCACCCAAATGCTGAACACGCCGACCTATCTCTTTAAGGCGCGGGCGGCGTTCGACCACCACGACGTCGCGGCGGCCAATCGTTGGGGCTTTTCGGCGGTTGAGGCCTATCGCCTTGGCTTGCGTCAGGGCCACAACCAGCTGGCTCGTGACGCTGCGCTGAAGGGCATGAACCCTCAAAACGGCGAAGGCCTCATCAACGCCCAAGGTGCAACGGCAGTCATCCTTCCTCCGGACCCCAACGGCAACACTACGGCAACCAGCTACGACAACGGCGCCATGGCGTTCTTCTTGATGCAGCAAATCCAGCAGCTCAAGACCCGCACCCTTCAAATGGGTATTGGGCGGGAGTTCACGATCCTCGGCCCGCAGCGCACGCTCGGCCTGTTTGAGTACAACGTCGTTCAGCTCACGCAGTTCCAACGTGAGGGCGCTGGTACTGCGTCCACGGCGCAGACCCTTGAGCAAGTCCTTATGAAGAACAAGGACAAGCTCACCTGGGCCTATGACGACACCCTCATCGGCGCGGGCTCAGGCGGCACTGACATGGTCATCTTGATCATGCCGGAGCTGGCAAAGCCAGAGGGCCGCGGCCCGACCAACACCAACGTGTTTGCCGACCTTACCCCAGGCTCGCCGGTCAACTTCACGCAGTACGCTGACATGGCAGCCCCGCGCGAGATCATGAGCCCGATGGCTGGTGGCGCCACTGACTTCCTGACCGAGTGGCGCGTGACCTCGGGCTGGCCGGTGCGCCCGACCGCGATCACGTTGATCAGCATTCCGTATCCCTGATTTTCAACTGTCCTTAGCAGCAAGGATCTTCAACAATGGGTAAGCTATTCGTAGCTAATGTGACTAGGCAGGAGCAGCGCGTCTGTTACCGCTTGACCTTCAATCCTGATGGCCAAGGTGACACTCGCGCGCTCCGCGCTGCCTACAACTTCACCGACATTCCTCGGGGACAACAGCGGCCTGTCGGTGGGTTGAACCTTGACCCCGGCTCGATTTCCGAGATCATTCAACAGATTGAGCCCTATGGCGCGCTTCCGGTGCAAGACATCGGCCGTCAAAAAACGCTCGTCACCTTCTTATACTCGATCGACAAGCCTGTGACCGCGGACCAGATTTTGCGCGTGCACAACTACAACTCCGGCATCAAGGTCCAAGAGGGCCGTGAACGGCGTGAAAAGGCGGCGATCGCGCTCAACAACATGGTCGAAAACGTTGCGCAAGAGCAACCGAAGTCATTCACAGTTGAGTATGAGCAGGAAGAGGTCTCGGAGGCTGACGAAAAGGCCATTGCCGAGGGCTATCATGTTCGCACGGACGGCATTAACGGGCCGCCGCCGGCCAACCAGCCAGCTCAACGCGTGAGGGGCAGGCCGCGTAAGGCGGCCTAGGGGCGATGGAAAAGCGAGATAGAGGCTTCAGTGAGGGGCTTCTGATTGGCGGCCTCATCTCGCTTTTTCTTTGGGTTTTTATTTGCTTGGTTGTAATGGTAGTGCGCGAGGCGATGGACGATGGGTGGCCCAACGCTAGCCGATTTCACAACGTGGTTTTACACCGCGACCTCAATCCCAACCGCCAACCTGCCGACCAACTCCACCTTTCTATCTGACGCCTACAACGTCGCTATCGCGACGGTCAATTTGCAGCTGCAGACTGCCCCCTATCCAAACGCCCCTTTGATGTACACCCTGGCGGTTTACAACCTTGCTGCCGACCGCGTCATCAATTTTGCGCAGGACATCTATGGCGCTCCTTTGGTCCCAAATCCGGTTGCTGATGGCCTGCCGGCGCAGGTTGGATATTTCCAAGCTCTGCGCATTCAGTTTGGCATTGGCAAGTTCACTGGCGGCGTTGTTGCTTCATCCTCTGATGAAGGATCAAGCGTAAGCCTTGACGTTGTGGACCAGATGAAGGGCCTGACGCTGGCGCAGCTTCAGAACCTTAAAACTCCTTGGGGTCAGACCTACCTCGGCATCGCTTCTAGCATCGGCACTCTTTGGGGCCTCACTTGACGACCTTGCACCTTGGCGTGTTGGAAATCCCTTACGCCGACAGTAAGGAAGGCACGACCACAGGCGAGGTCGCAGAGATCCTCGAAGAGAAATACAGCGTCATGGGCATCTTTTACGAGGCCCACAGCCAAGAGATCGCTGACGATCTGACGGAAAGCCTCAAGGGTTCGCTTGAGACCATGCTGATGGGCCAATCGGTTGACCCAGCGGACATCTTCAACGGCGGCGCCGATAAGATCGAAAAGCGCTTTCACAGCTTTCTTGAAGATCGCGAGATCGAGTATCTTTCAGGCCTGGCGGGCGGAACGCGGGGCATCAGCCCCATCCCGACAAAGGCGGCGTTGGAAGGCCGATCCAAGCGCTTCAAAAAGGGACGCGGGGCGCGCCGGCCTAGCTTCATCGACACATCCCTTTATGAGCAATCCATGAAGGCTTGGGTCGACAAGATATGACGATCCAAGAATCAACCGCCGCGGCCGCAGGCGGCCAGATGGCCGCCGCCCTGGCGTCCGGCATTGACACGATCTCACAAGACCAAACGGTCACCTTCACCCTTTATAAAAGGGTGGCTCTGCCGCTTGATGGCTACATCTTTTGGGTGAACGCCAGTCTGTTCAGCGAACCAACGCCCATCGTCAACTCGCTCTCGAACACAGCAGCGACGAAAAACAACCAAGGCTCACAGTTCTCGATCCAAGGCTCCCTGCACTACTCCACCGAGCAACAACAAACTGAAGACAGCAGCTACAGCCGTAATTCGGTCGTTTTCACCAGCAAGGTCGAGATTGAAGCGTTAACGGCCACCAACCCCAACACAATGTACGTTGGCGAAGTTGACGGCATAAGGTTCGCCTTTTCCGTTCGGCGAATGCTTTACCGTCAGGCGGGCCTCTTTCATTACCAAGGCAACGCCATCTATGGTTCGATGGCGACGCAGTTGGTCGACAGCCTGTCGCAGCTGTCTGATGGTTCGCTAATCGTCTCGAACTCGCTGCCCGTTTGGTTGACGCTGAACAGCCTGGTCCCGATCTACCCTTCGTTCGCTGTGCCGGACAACATCACGCCACCCTGGTGCGCGGTGCATATCGAGCCGAGCTCAACCGCAGCCCTGCAAGCGATCGCCTATAATGACAGCGTTAACAGCCATTATCAGCTTGTAAGAGACCACGTTCGCCTGACTCTTTATGGCTTGAACAACGCCAAGATCATGGCCTTTTACGACTACGTAATTGGCTACATGACCAACAGCGACCTGCTTGGGCTGATGAACGACCCAATCATTCGCGATGAAAAGCAAACTCAGGTCGAGTTTGGCACGCTTGCTCAGAAAAAGACCATTGAGTTTGTCGTCAGCTATTATCAGCAGAGCATCCTCAACCAAAGCCGTCAGCTGATTAAAAACGCGCTCGTCAGCACCTATTACACGCCCCTAGAGGTCAGCTAGCCGCATGACGACCACGACGACCTTTATTGTTCTTGACGGCACTGGCGCTCAATACAACGTTGAGGCGGACCTTAACGGCACAACGTTGACCCTGCACTCGGTCCCGGAGGTTTTGGGTGCGGCGATCAGCAACGCCAACCCGCTCTTCATCTCGCAGGCGAACGTGACGGCGGTCGCTGCCTCGGCCTTTGCTGTTTTGATCGGCAATTCGCCTGTCACGGTCTTTCCGGCCAATTCAATTATCGGCGGCGCGGTCATCACCAACCCCGCAACGGCCACCGAAAGTCTTTTCGTCGACTACATCAACACGCCCGCAACAGCGACGCCTGGCGCCAACGGCACGACGATCGAGGTCAAGGCTGGCGTTACGCTTAACCTGCCGGCAGGCTTAACCAACGCCGTCAAGGCGGTCGCCGCAACCAACAACCACGCCTTTGTAGCCTACCGCTTCTAACCGTCGTCCGGTCCGACGCAGCCCAAGGCCGACTGCTCCGCAGCTCAATCAGCGAGAAAGCTTAACCCATGCCCCAGTCTCCAATTCAAACGCTTGGCTTTGCGCTCAACAAGGCGCTGGTTTCTAAGCCGCTCCGCGCAGGCGCTCAACAGAGCCTCTTCGTCAGCCAGCGCCACGGTTTGCTTTACGAACCCTCTTACGCCGGCAACATTGGCGTGGTCGCCAACCCTTCGGCCGTCACAACCTCTGCGGCGCTCGCCACGACCTATGTTGGCCTGTGCTTGAGCAACCCGGCGACGTCGACGGTCAACCTTGCTGTGCTGAACGTTTCCGCGTCGCTGCTTGTTGCGCCCTCGACCATCACGACCATGTTCTTGGCCGGCGGCTATGCCGCGGGCGGCGTGACCGCCCACACAACGGCGCTCACGCCGTTGGCCAGCGTTCTCGGCGTCACCTCTACGCTTCAGGGGTTGGCGGACAGCGCTTGTACGCTCGTCGGCACCCCTGCCTACCTCCGCGTCCTTGGACAGGCTCCTACGGCCACGACATCATTCGCCGTCAACGTCAATATCGACGGCTCCATCATCATTCCGCCTGGCGGCTACGTCTGCATCGCGACCAACATCGCCGGCCCCGCTTCGGGCTTCGTCGGTTCGATGATGTGGGAAGAGAACCCGCTTTAATTTCCCTCTTCAACCATAGCTTCTGAAAGAAGAGGACAATGGCCGTAAACCCCATTACAGTCGTCAATACAACCGTCACGCTGCCGCCGGCTCCCAGCACGCTGCAACAGTCTGGCGCGTTCGTTTCGGTGGGCGGTTCAACCAAGGCCCCTCAAAGCCTGACGTTGCTCACCTCACTTGCCGCTTTGACTGCTATCATCGCCCCGGCACGCAATCTGTCCGCCTTGACTTGGTCCGGCAGCACCGTTACGGCGACAACAGCCTCGGCCCACGGCTACAACATCGGCGACACCGTCTTGATGGTCATCGCCGGCTGCACCCCGGCGGGCTACAACACCTCGGCGGGCATCCCCGTCACGGCGACCATCACCTCATCTACGCAGTTTACCTACCCCCTGGCCAGCAACCCTGGCGCGGCGACAATCCTCGGCAACTTTCAGCTGTGGGCCGCGACCGAACTTAAGCAGATGGGCACAACCTTTTTTGCCCAAGGCTCACAGACCTCGGTCTGGCTTCTTGAGCTGGGTGAAAGCACGACCACGGCAGCGGTCGGCAACCTCAATACCTGGATCTCGGCCAACCCCTCGACCATCTACAGCTACCTCGTGCCGCGTGAGTTTGACGCCAATGCCGCCTACCTGACGACCATCAACAACTACACGGCGGTTTCGGCCAAGACCTATTTCTTTACGACCACCACGACAGCAAACTATGCCAACTATGCTGGCATCAAGTCTGCGCCCTGGTTGGTTGAGGCGGCGGGTATCGGGGCCACCGAGTTTTCTATGGCGGCGGTGTTTTACGTCACGCTGACCTACGCGCCGTCGTCCACGAACCAAGTGACGCCGCTTGCCTTCTCCTACCTCTATGGCGTGACGGCATGGAACCCGGCAAACAATGCAGCGACGCTGACGGCGATCCTCGCAGCCTACGGCAACTACGTCGGAACCGGCTCAGAAGGCGGCCTCACCAACACGATTTTGCGCAACGGGCTCATGCCTGACGGCAATAGCTTCAACTTCTGGTATGCTGTGGACTGGGCGCAGATCAACCTCGATCTCGCGATCAGCAACGCTGTCATCAACGGCAGCAACAACCCTCAGGCCCCGCTCTATTACAACCAGAACGGCATCAACACGCTACAAAACGTGGCGGCCAACACTCTGACCAACGGCGTCAGCTATGGCTTGTTGCTCGGGCCGGTTGTTAAGACCGCGTTGCCTGCGGCGCAGTTTGCCGTGGCGATCGAGCAGGGAACCTACATTGGTCAAGCGGTGATCAACGCTGAGCCATTCCTGGTCTATACCGCTGAGAACCCCAGCAACTACGCCATCGGCAAATACGGCGGTTTTGCGGCCTCAGTAGCCACGCAAAATGGCTTCTTGTATATCATCTTCAACCTCAACGTTACTGAATTTGTGTAAGGGTTTGAATTAAATGGCAAATCCGCTCATTCAGCAAGGCGTGTTAAATCGGCTCCGTGGCACAGTCGCCTTCGTCAACTACCCACAGCTCAACGTCACACCTTCCTACCTAGGGCGCGAGGGCATTCGGTTGAGCTTTGGTGGGGCGGCCACGGCGCGCTTCGGCACCATGACGGGGGCTGTGACAAGCCCTGAGCCATATCAAGACTGCACGCTAACGATCCACCTGCTCAAAACGCAATCGTTTGCCCAGCTTTGGGAAACGCAGCGTCAAACCAACGCGGTCCTCGGCCCCTGCACCGTCAACCCGGACGTCTCGACCCTGGCCCCCTATGACCTCTACAACACCTCGATCGAGAACGTCGGCGAGTTAAACTTCGCTGGCGAAGATCCGGGCTATGTGGTGACCATCGGCGGCTACTTCCTCATTAACAACAACCTCTGGTCATGACCCTTCACATCAACCGCCAGCTGAACCTCGTGGTGCCGATCGATCAGGATCATGGCACGCTTTACGTTTTTTCTATGCCGATCCCACGGGCGGTTTTTGAGGCCAACTTCCGCATTTTCTCTAAGACCTTCGCTTTGCTCTATTCCGAAGGCGGCGCGATTACTGGTCCAAGGCTGGCGGCCATGTATATGCGGGTCGTGGGCGAGGACATGGGCCTGCCAAACCAGGTCGAGGCGATATTCAACGAAATCCGTCGCCTGACCAACGTTCTAATGCCGACCCCGTCAGGGTGGGCGACAAAGCCCTGGGACGACGTGGTGCGTGAAAGCCTCATCAACGAGGACGACGAGAGCGAGGTCCTTAACTCCTTGGCTTTTTTTACGCTGGCCTCGCATATGCACAAGAAAACGGACCTGGAGGAGGTGCTCAGCGGGGTGTCGAAGCTCTGGGGTGCGCAAGTCACGTCCTTAACCTTGTTGGAATACAGGAATTCCTTGCCGACGTCGACGCCTGCCGAGCCTATTCCAATGAGGGCTCAACGGTCGTCCATTCCATCTTGAGCTGGGCCTCGGGGCCTGGCTTCGGAGCCCTTTGCCGCGAGGCGGGGCTAGACTACACCGACGCTCAGCACTATCGCCAGCGTCACTTGATTGAGTTGTTCAAGGCAGCCTTTGGCGCCAACCGCTTGTGAGGGCAGTCACATCGCTACGCGGTCAATCATTGAAGTTGATGTCCAAGATGCGTCGTTTCAGCGCTTCATGGAAAAGTTCAACAAGTATCAAGCTGGGGTGAAGGCCCTCCCCGGCGAGTGGTCGCAATTTGACAAAAACGTCGGCGGCACGGTCGAGAGCTTTGCGGAGATGACGCAGGCGCTTTTAGCGCAGCGCGAGATCCTCCGCGACCAAAAGAAGATGTTTGAAGAGCAGGACAAGGCCGAACGCGAGGCGGCCAAGGCTCAAAAAGAACGCGACCAACAAGAGATCCGCCGCCTGCAGGCCAAAAAGAACGAGGTCAAGGCTATGGCCGCGGCGGCCAAGTCCATGGCCCTCGGCACGGCCTCCGCGGTCGGCAGCCTGGCCAAGATAGTGGGCATAGGTGGGATAGTTTCCGGCCTCCTAGGGGCCGGCGGCCTTTTCGGCATCGACCGCCTAGCGGAGAATGTTTCAGCCAGCCGCCGGCAGGCGCTCGGCTTGGGCGTCTCGACCGGCCAGCTGCAAAGCGCTCAGCTGACGCTCGGTCAAAACTTTGACGTTGGCGGCTTATTGCAAAGCCTTGCCAACGCCAAGGGCGATCCGTCTCAGGGCTACCTTTGGCACTCGCTCGGTATCAACCCGAACGGCAGAGATGCGGCCGACTTGCTCGGCCCGACGTTGCAAGCGGTTCAAGCCTTTTACAAGCCGATTAAGAACAGCCAGAACGCGCTGGCCATGGCCCATGCGCGGTTCGGCAACAACATTGACGACAATACTCTGCGCGCCTTGGGCGAGATGAGCAGCGACGAGCTACGCCAGCACATCAAGCAGTATGATCAGGGCAAGAAGACGCTCAAGGTCCAAGACGAAGTTAACATGAAATGGCAATCCTTTGCCCAAACCATGTCCATGGCGGGACTTCAGGTGCAAAACACCCTCGTCAACAAGCTCGTCAGCCTCACCGGCCCGCTCTCTGGCCTCGCCAAGAGCCTCGGCGACGTTCTGGTCGCCCTCATCAGCTCAAAACCCTTCGCCAATTTTCTTAAGATCGCGACGAGTGGCCTAGAGGCCTTCGCCAAGTATCTTGGCACGCCTAAATTTCAACAAGACCTTGACCGTTGCATCGCAAAGTTTGGTGAAATCACCGACGCCATCGTGACGTTTGCCAACTCTGACTTTGTTAAAACGATCGCCTCTCAGCTGAAGGCCAGGCAGGTGGACGTGACCAATCTCAACGTCCACGACCCGTTAGGCCCTAATGGCATTCTAACCAACACGACTGGAGCCCTTAAGCACCCTTGGGGACCCGGCGGCCCCAACTATGGTGCGTTGCAACCGCTCGTCGACGCGGCAGCGAAGGCTTGGGGTGTTTCAGCCAACTTTCTTAAAAACATCCTCCATACAGAGTCAGGTGGCAACCCAAACGCCGTAAACCCCAAGTCTGGCGCCATGGGGGCGTTTCAGTTTATGGGGCCGACAGCCCGCCAATACGGTGTCAACCCCTTTGACCCGAACTCCTCGGCCCAAGGCGCAGCGCACTACATCGCTGACTTAATGCGCATGTTTCATAACGACATGGCCAAGGTTGCGGCAGCGTACAACTGGGGTCAGGGCAACCTGCAAAAGGACATCAAGGCCCACGGCGCTGACTGGCTGCGCTATGCTCCCAAAGAGACGCAGGACTATGTCCGTAAGACGACGGGCATTACGGTCACCATCCACAACCCGGCGGGCGCGCAGGTCGCTGTTCAGGCCTCGCAGCTGCCGCAATGAGCCGCACGTCTTGGCAGTTCTCCTACGAGATCAGCCCGATCACGCTGGTCAACGGGATAGCCTCGCAGTCTTCGGGCGGCCTGCTGCCGATCTCTTCGTTACTGCAGTCGATTGCTGCCAACGCAGGCGGCGCGGACCCTGAAAACCTTGACGGCTATTTTGCACACTTTGTCACGCTGCCCGGCTCTCTTCTCCTCAGCAATCAGTTTTCAACCTACCCGTTTGTTAACATCGCGACGGCGGCCAACGGCATTATCACCTCGCCTTTGAGCGTCAGTCTTTTGATGATCGCCCCAGCTCAGACGGACAGCGGCTACGACAACAAGACCTCGATCTTTTCAGCCCTTCAGTCTTCGTTGGCGTTGCACACGCAGCTCAGTGGCACATACAACGTCGCGACGCCGGCCTACCTTTATACCGATTGCCTTCTTCAAACGTTGCGTGACGTCACTCCCGGCGGCGACAGCAAACAACCTCAGACCCATTGGCAATGGGACTTCGTTCAACCGCTCGTAACGACGCAGGCGGCGCAACAGGCTCAAAATTCGTTAATGCAACGCTTTACCAATGGTTCAAAAACCACAGGCGATCCGCCGCAGTGGAGCAGCCCGGCAGCCACGGTCGGCGAGCCCTTGACCGGTGCAGCTCCCAGCTCTAACGCCGCGGCTCAATCGACGGTCGCTGCTAGCGCCTCCAACTTAACCAAATGACCACCTTCGCGTTTCAACCGACGAACAACAGCCCGCCGTTTCAGTTTCAGCCGACCCTTGATGGCAACATCTATACGGCTACGGTCACATGGAACATGTTTGGCCAGCGTTGGTATCTGACCGTCTCGACGCTTCAGAATGCGCCATTGATCACGATCGCCGTCGCTGCCTCGCCTGACGACTACGACATCAACCTGGTGCCCGGCATCTTTCAAACCTCGACGCTGGTTTTTCGCGCCTCAACAAACTCATTCGAGGTCAACCCCTGATCCCTGATGCGCTATTATCAGATCGTCATCAGCGGCTCGACCTCAGCGACCTATACCTCATATTTGAATGGCGCCACGGACACCTCAGCGCTTCAAATTGAACTCGACATTCCGGTCATTGGCTTGGCGACGCCGATGGGCTTTGCCTCGATCCGCATCTGGGGCGTGAGCCTTAAGACCATCAGCCAAGCGCGGGACTTCAACGGGGCAAGCATCTCGGTCTATGGCGGCATGCAAAAAGGCCTGCCGTTCGCAAACGCCAAGCAAGGCGGTCTGCTGGTTCAAGGGACTATCCTTCAGTCGTTTGGCAACTGGGTCGGAACCAACCAGACCCTTGACCTAATCATTCAAGCCGACGGCGGCGCAACGCTGGCAGAACCTAAAAACATCGTGTTGGACTGGGCGCAGGGCGTCCCGCTTGACCGGGTTATTACTCAAACGCTGAAGGTCGCTTACCCGACCTACACCTCGACGGTCAACATCAACCCTGGCCTAGTGCTGTCTGAGCACGCGACGGGTGTTTACAAAACCGTTGAGGATTTTGCCAACTATATCAACCAGATCAGCAAGTCAGTCATCACGACCGCTGGTTACCCTGGCGTCAGCATCGTCTTGAACGGCACCAACTTCAACGTCTTTGACAACCAGACCTCGTCAACCGCCACCGACCCCATTCAGCTCGCCTTTACGGACTTGATTGGCCAGCCGACCTGGATCGACAGCCCAAGCATTCAGTTTAACACCGTCATGCGGGCAGACCTTAGCGTTGGCTCGTTCGTCAAATTCCCAATCGGGCTTGTGACGACGACCGCGGCCAGTCAGTCGCAGTTCAGAGACCAGAGTGCCTTTCAAGGCGTTTTTCAGATCAGCCTTGTTCGGCACGTTGGCTCCTACCGTCAACCCAGCGCCGACGCTTGGGTGACGACCTTTAACGCCTACCCGGCCTCGCCAACATGATCAACGCACGCGGCGACAACAGCCTCAAGACCCCGCTCAACCAAAGCCTACACCGCTTTGCTGAGCAAAAGGTCCAAGCTGCTCTTTGGTCTCAGGGCAAGGCGCTGCCTGCGGCAGTTTCTAAGGTCGGGGCCAATGGCGCGACGGTCACCATCAACTTTGAGGTCAACGGCAACCCCTTCACGCTGCCACAGGTCACAGTTCCGGTTGTTGGTTCGACCTACGTTCGGCTGCCGGTGCAGGTCGGGGACCTCGGCATGGTCATCCCGGCTGACGCGCGCCTAGGCGGCGTTTCAGGCCTGGGCAAAGGCACGCCGAACCTCGGCGAACCGCTCGGGAACCTTCAAGGGCTTGCTTTCTTGTGGTTGGGATCGACCAATTGGACCGCACCGCTTGATTTAAATGCCGTTGACATCAATGGGCCAAACGGGGCGATCCTGCGCAACACGGTCGGCAATGCTGCCAACCTGACCCTTAACGCCACGAACATCGTCGCGACCTACAACGTTTCTGCCTTTTGGACGCTCTCCGGCTCTCAAGCGCAGCTCGCTTACGGCTCAAACAACGTCACGGTGACGAGCGGCGGCGTCGCTATAACCTCGCCCTCCGGAACCATGTCAGCGACCAGCGGTGGCTTACAGTTTGGGGGCAACGTTGGCTTTTTTGCCACGTCTCCGGTTTCTAAGCAGACCGTCACTGGTCAGCTAAGCGCCGTAACTGACACAAGGGCCAAGGCTGTTTTAACCTCGATCATCAGCGCGCTCGTCAACTACGGCCTTGCGACCAACGGAACAACCTGATGCGCGCCTGGGGAAGGGTCTACAACGCTGACGGCAGTTACAACTGGGTCGCGGTCAATACTGACCTGAACACTGGCGACAACACTGAGGTCTATCTCACCCAGCTTGTCCAAGTGTTGAAGATGTCGATCAACGAGAGTCCTTTTTACGCTGATTGGGGCATCCCGGCCCAACGCTCGGTTATTCAACAGATCGCGCCAAACTACTACGTCGCTCTTACGCAGCAGCGCTTCGCGCCCTATTTCGCTTCTTTGATTATCACTCAAACAGCAACCATTCCCCCTACCTATAAGATTGCTTGCATCACAAACCAGGGGGTTAGCTTGAGCCTGAGCGTTCCAAACTAAGATGGCTGACACCTCAATCCCCATCTCGCTGACGAGCGCAGGGCGCACCAACACGCCGCCGTCAACGCTGTTGGCGCAGGTGATCGCCCTTGCACAGACCTTGTCTCCTGGTCTCACGGCCAGCCTTCCTGGCCTTTTGATCGAAGACCTGGCTTCCACGGCGACGGGCGCTGTCGTTCAATCCGACCAGGCTGTCACTGAGGCTATTAACTCGTTGACGCCCTACGCGGCCAACGCTTTTACGCTCTATCAGCTTGGCCAAATCTACGGCACCGCACTAGGCCAGACGGTCAACACCTCAGTCTACGTCGTTTTCACTGGCACTATCGGCTTCGTCATTCCAGCCGGCTTCATCGTCTCTGACGGCACCAATCAATATGTTATTCAAGACGGCGGCGCGATCGCGGCCAGCGGTTCGTCGGCGCAGCTCTACGCTGTCTCGACGACCTCTGGCTCATTCGGCGTTCCGGTCGGCTCTGTAACACAGCTCGTCACGAGCGTTCCGACGACCATCTCGCTTAGCGTCACCAACCCGGTGACGGGCGTCCCTTCCACTGGAGGCGAGACCGAGGCGAGCTATAGGGCGCGGACGCTGAAAGCGGGCCTGGCGGCCGCAACGGGCTTCCCTTCATTTTTGACGACTTTGCTCGGGCAGGTGCCGGGCGTTCAAACGCGCCTCATCAACGTCATTCAGCAATCGCCCGGTTGGCTCGTCATCTGCGGCGGTGGTGACCCTTACGCCGTGGCTTACGCCATCTTTTGCGCGCTGTTTGACATCTCGAACCTGCAACCCTCGGTCACGACCATTACCGGCATCACTAACGCCAACCCCGGCGTCGTGACGACGGCCATCAACCACGGCTTCACGACCGGCCAAACCGGCGTGGCGATCTCGGGCGTCACCGGCATGACCGGGGCCAACGGGACAGGTTACACCGTAACGGTCCTCACGCCGACGACCTTCAGCTTTGGCGTCAACACGACTGGTTTTGGCTCTTACGTCTCCGGGGGCGTTGTCACGCCCAACACGCGCAATATCTCAGTCAACCTGATCGATTATCCCGACACCTACACCATTCAGTTTGTCAACCCGCCGCAGCAAACCGTCTCCATGACGGTGACGTGGAACACCATCTCTCCCAACACTGTAGCTCCAGCCTCGATCGCTCAGGCGGCTCAACCGGCCATCGTCGCCTACATCAACTCAATCACGGTTGGTCAGCCAATCAACGTTTTTGAGCTTCAGGCAACTTTTCAGGCTGCGACCGCGAACATTATTCCCAATGCGCTGCTCACGCGCCTCGTGTTCTCCGTCAGCATCAACGGCGTGGGCGTCTCGCCGACCAGCGGCACAGGCATCATCGCTGGCGACCCGCAGAGCTATTTTCAAACCAACGTTGGCCTCATCACCGTGAACCAGGGCTAAAATGGCCGAGGCTTTTTGGGTTGATGTCAACGGGCATGAAGGCATTTGGGTTGACAACCATAGCCATCAAGGCTTTTGGAACGACGTTCAGCCGGTCAATTATGGCCCAACGGTCTTTCCGCCAGCTGGTCCTTCAACGCTTCAAAACGTTCTTCCGGCCTATCTCTACAATGAATACAATGACGACCCGAACGTTCAAGCGTTCGTAACGGCCTATAATCAGATAGCACAAAACTACGTCACCTGGTTTGCGCAAAACCCGCTTGGCGTCTACACTAACCTTTCAGGGCCGCTGCTTGATTGGGTCGCTCAAGGGCTCTACGGCATCAGCCGACCGAGCCTGCCTTCTAACGCCACGACGCGCCGCGCCGCGCTCGACACCTTCGCTTTCAACACCTTTCCGATCAACGGCTCAAAAAACTCGACCTACGCCAACTACTACGTCACCAACGACGACACCTTTAAGCGCATCATCACTTGGGCCTTTTACAAAGGCGACGGCAAGGTCTTCAACATTCGTTGGCTAAAGCGTAGGATCATGCGCTTTTTGTTCGGCGGCAATGGCGTCGACTATGGCGTTGATCAAACCTACCGTGTTTCGGTGTCCGTCTCAGGCTACAACTGCACAATCAACATCTCTCATTCGTACACGACGCGCCAAGGCGGCTCTATCTTCAACACCTCGGCCTTCAACACCACGCCGTTCGACAAAGTGAAGACCAAAACTATCTATTACCCTTCGATTACTGAAGCGCCGATCTTAAAGGCGGCTATCGCCGCGGGAGCCCTTGAGCTTCCATTTCAGATCACCTTCACGGTCAACGCCTAGGAAGGAATAGTCAAATTACCACGTGTCAATTTGCAAATAACGCCAGCACGACGCTCGCTTCGTCCATCACGAACACAGCGACGACGATCGCGCTCACCACCGGCTCAGGCGCTCTCTTCCCGTCTTTGACCGGAAGCCAGTATTTCATTGGCACGCTGAACGACGCGGCCACAGGCCTAGTGCGCGAAATCGTCAAGGTAACAGCGATCAGCGGCGACAGCCTAACCGTCGTTCGAGGTCAAGAAGGCACGACGGCCGTCTCTTGGCTAAGCGGCGACTATTTTGCCAACCAGTGGAGCGCGGGTCAGGCGGCTCAAGCTCTGCAGGTCCAAGACCTCGGCAGCACGCTGACGGGCTCGATGGTCACGACGGCGCTGGGCTATACGCCCGCCAGCTCCGCGAACCTCGTTCCTACGGCCAGCATCATCATGTATGCGGCCAGTTCCCCTCCGACCGGTTATCTTGAATGTAACGGCGCGGGCGTCTCGACGACGACCTATGCCGCCTTGTTTGCGGTGATTGGCTACACCTACGGCGGTTCAGGCGCCACGTTTAATGTCCCTGACTTCCGCGGCTATTTCCCCCGCGGCTGGTCCCATGGCTCTACGGTCGACAGCGGTCGTTCGCTTGGTTCGACGCAGGGTCAACAGATGCAGGGCCACATTCACCCGCTCAACGGTTCAGCGGGCGTGCTGCCGGCTAGCACGACCGGCAACGGCTTCACCGGGTCTACCGGCACCAACGTTTCTGCCCCAGTCGTTGCGACCGGCGAGCCGGTGAACGACGGCACCAATGGCGCTGTGCCCTACGGAAATGAAACGCGCCCGATCAACCTTGCTGTCATGTTCTTGATCAAGACCTAGCATGACCACAGGCCTCCCTAACTCAAACACCTTCAGCTCAGGCGGCAACCCAAGCATCGTCCCTCCTGCAGGGCCGACGCTTAGCCTTGCTTTGCTTGATCAAAACTTCGCCAACTGCGCGCCGCTGCTGACCAATTTAACCTACTATGCCGCAGGCAGCACGCCGGCTGCGGCCGTCGGCCTGATCGCCGTGCAAAACGGCGCGGCGATGACGGACCTCAGCAACACGTCGACGGGCGCGTTTGCCAACCTTGTCTCAGACCTGCCCTCGGGCGTCACGCCCTTGGCAGGCACAGAGCTTGTGACCATCATTCAAGCTGGCGCGGCGGTTAAGGTGCCGACCTCGGCCATTGGCACGGGCGGCGGAGGCGGCGGGGGAACGGCGTTTTTCACTCGGACGGCTTATACGGCGACGTCAGGCCAAACGACCTTTGGGGCCACCTATACGCCAGGCCAGCTAGAGGTCTACAACAACGGCACGCTCGTCCCCGCGCCGGCCTACACGGCCACTAACGGTTATAACGTCGTTTTTAGCGGCGGGCTGACCGCTGGTGATTATTTGGAAATCATCGCCTACAACACCTCGACCAGCGTCGTCACGCCCAGCCCGACCTTTACGCGGACGACCTATACGGCGACGAGCGGTCAGACGATCTTCAGCGCCGCTTACAATGTTGGCTTTGTCGAGGTCTTTCAAAACGGCGTTTTGCAAGAGACGACTAGCTATACCGCAACTGACGGCGCGACGGTTGTCTTGAAAACCGGCGCCACAGCTAACGACCTGATAGACATCATCGCATTTGGTACGTTAAACATAGCTAACGTAGCAAATGCTAATTTTAGCAACGTTACAGGCACGCTTGGCCTTGCAAACGGGGGCACAGGCGCAACCACAGCGACCGCCGCCCTAACCGCCCTGCAATACTTGTCAGGCGCTACAGGGGCCGCAGCGCGCACCGCTCCTTCAAAGCTAGCTGACGTCATGTCCGTGTGGGACTTCGCCGGCACGTCCCCGCCCGCGTCTGGCGCTGACTGGACGTCGATCATCAACACCGCCGATACCGCTGCTACAGCCGCCGGCAAGGCCCTCTATTTCCCCGCCTACACCTACGGCATCAGCAACACGACGGTCACTCGGAACGGCTGCGACTGGATCGGCGAGGATCCGCAAAGCACGATCATCAAGGCGCTGGCGCAATCGTTCTCGACAGGCACAAATTACGGGTCGGTCGTGGCGATGGCGAATTCCAACAATTCGCGCACGATCGGGCTCACCTTCGACATCAGCGCCGGCATCTTCTCAACGCCCAGCGTCGCAGTCGTGACGGCGTCGATCACCGCCGGTCAGACGGGCGCCGGCTACATTTCGGGCGCCACCGCGCCGGTGATGACGGTCACTGCGGTGACTAGCGGCTCCCTGGCCGTCGGTCAGCCGATTTCGGGCGCGGGCGTCGCGACAGGGCAATTTATCCTGTCCCTTGGCACCGGCGCCGGCGGCACCGGCACCTACAACCTGGGCATCGCGCAGGGCTCGCCGATCAGCTCGGAGACCATCACCGCCACCGGCACGCCCGGCAACGTCTACGCCGCGCTGCAGTTTGTAAACTGCTCCAACTGGACCGTGGAAAATTGCCGCTTCACCGGGATCCAGCAACAGACCATCGGGCTCGCGGTGGACGAGGGCAACAACTGGGCGATCCGGCGCTGCTACTTCAACATGCCCTCGCCCTCCAACCGCTACAACCAGGCGATCAACGTCTCGAATGCGCTGGGGCCGGACACCGGTTACGAGATCTCGGGTTGCACTTGCATTGGAACCGGCATCTTTAGCAACGGTTCAGGCGGCATTATCACCAACAATTATATCTCGGGCACCTACTTCGGCGGTGGCATTGCCATCGGTCCCAATGTGGGCGCCTTGCTCACTATCATCTCCGACAATTATTGCGCCGCCGGCACTGGCCTCGACATCAACACAACCTTTCCGTCCGGCATTGAATGTTGGGCGGCTTACACCTCGATCACCGGCAACGTCTGCTATTCAAACTCGGGGCACGGTATCTCGCTGGGCGCGCCGTACATCTCTTGCGGAAATAATTTCTGTCTCAACAACGGCCAGCTCAACGGCAGCGGAATCACCCTTTACTCCATTCCCAGCTACGCGGCGCAGCACTGCGCCGTGACGGGCAACGTTTGCACCGACAGTCAGGGTTCGCCCACGCAGCAATATGGCATTGCTGAATACAATGTTTCTGGTTCTGGCGTGCTTGACAACGTCTTTAGCGGAAATGTTCTCGACGGAAACAAAACCGGCACAACAAATTTGTTAGGGGCCAATTCTGACGGCTTTATCGGCCCCGTCCTTTCATCTCCCGTCACCGCCGCAACGCCGGGGACTATTACGTCTGGCTCGTCCTACCAACTTGGTTCTATTTTCGTGCGGGGCGCGGCCCTCGGGGACATCGTGTCGCCGTCCTACTCGCAAGACCTCAAGGGTTGCCTTCTCACCGCCTATGTGTCCGCGACGAACACAATCCAATATACGTTCTATAATGGGACGGGCTCTAGCCAATCGCTGACGGCAGGCAATCTTCAGGCCATGATCACAAAGCGTCCGGGCTACACAGGACTGTCATGATGTTTCGCTCTTTTTGCTTTTTTGCCCTGAGCCTCTGCCTAATGGGCCTTGCCTCATCCGCCATATCCCAGACCTGCAACTTCCAGTGCCAGGCGCAGAAGATCGTCGCGGCCGGCGGCGGAACTATGGCCCAACAGAACGCCTCTTCGGTGGCTATCACTGGGGGGACGATTAATGGGACCGCTATAGGAACAGCTCTTGGCGGGGCTGCAACAGGTGAATTTTCAAACATAATTCTTGCCCCAAGCGGTACATGGGGCAGCGGTGCGCTTTCAACATATTCCCCGTTTTTTCAATACTCAGGATTTTCTGGAACGCCCGGATCTACTCAAAACGCCTTTGGCCTTGATTTAACCCACTACGACAACGGCTCCACTAAAGGAGCCAATATGTCGGGAATACGCGAGGCGTTGAACGTCGGTGGCTCTAACGTCACAGGTTCGCGAATTGCGGTCCAAGGCATTATTGCGCTCAACTCCACCACTGGAAACGGAGTTAACGCGTCTTACACCGCCGGCTGGTTTCAAGCCCTCACGCAGGCCAGCGAAGGCGGCACGGCGACCACGCCTCAGGGCGGCCTCTTTGGCTCTAACCCTCAGTGCATTGTCTTGTCGGGCGCGACCTATTGGGCGCAGTGTGTCGGCGAAGAGATCGACGTGGGAGCTTATACAGGCTCTAGCGTCTCTCAGTTGATCGGGCTTCAAGTTGGAACCGCTGGCGCTTCTAACAACGTCAACGGCTACACAGAGAATGCGGCCATCACGGTCAACGGCAATGATGCGGCGACATACGACAAAGGCTGGGATTGCGGTTTCTGCTTTGGTTCTTACGCGGGTTATAATTCAATTCGCGCGACAGGCTCTCTGATCAGCACTTGGTCGCATGCTGGCGTGCTTGGCGGGTCTTTAGGCGACACTATTGCTAACGGCGTTGATCTTAGAGGCTACGCGTTCTCTAATTACGCGTTTGCCTCGCCCAGCTTTAGTGTCGACGGCTCAGGCAACGAAAAGGCTCAAAGCGTCCAGCTTGCCTCCTACACCGTCGCCACGCTTCCAACGTGCAACTCGACCTATGCGGGCAAGATCGCCTTCGTCACCGACGCCACCGCGCCAAGCTATAACGGAGCGTTAACCGGGGGCTCTAACGTTGGAACGCTTGCCTTGTGTCGATCGAGCGGCGGCACATACGCGTGGGCGGCTCACTAATGGCCGCCTCTCCCGTCTCCAAATTAGTTTAATCCTAGTCAAAAGCTAGAAAGCTCGCCATAGATGACCCAACCCGTTTCTAACGACCAAACGGTCCCCAGCGGGGCGATCCCGGTTCGCCTGGTCAACGCCGCCGGAACGGCCTTCACTAACGGCAGCGGCGGCGCGCCTTACAGCGCCACACCCTTGGGCTATAGTCAGATCACCGCGACCAGCTCGGCGGTTGGCTTGGGGACCATTCCGACTGGCGCGACCTATTGCGTGATTATCATTGAAGCGCAATCGGTACGTTATCGAGATGACGGGACCAACCCAACGACCACGGTCGGCATGCTATTGGCCGCCGGCACCGTTTTGCCTTTAGGAGGCGCGGCTGAAATGGCGGCGATCAAGTTCATCGCCGTCACCGCTGGCGCCATCGTCAACGTGAGCTTCTATTCATGATCAAACGTCTTCTAGCCGCGGTCGCGGCCCTCGCTTTTCTTCTGCCTGCGCCTCAAGCTGTTCAGGCTCAAATCCCGACCCCGCCCTCTGGCGGCGGCTCCGGCTGCACCGTCTCCGGCAGCAGCGGCCAGCTCGTCTATAACAACGGGTCTTCGGGGTGTTCCAGCGCATCCGGGGTGACGACGGATGGGACGTCGTTGACGGTGGCGAGCGGAAGCCAAACCGCGAACTACAAGTCTCTGAATATTACGCAGACGTGGAATAATAGCGGAATCACGTTTGATGCGCCGCTGTTTATGAATGTGACAAATACGGCGAGCGGGGCGGCTTCTGAATTAATGGATATACAGGTTGGCGGCGTTTCGTTTATGTCGCTGTCGAAACCTGGGGGGAGCGGCCTCACAATAGGCAGCAACGGAGCGCCAGGGTCTTTAGTGTTACTAAATTCTTCGGGACAAAGCGTCTCTGAACTTATTGGTAATGGCGCTGGTTTACTTTTAAGTTCTGGTCAGACTGTTAACTGGCAATCGACAGCAAATTTAACCGGGTCTACCGACACCGGCCTCTCCCGCGACTCCGCAGGGGTCGTAGACGTCGGCAATGGGACGCAGGCGGATAAAAGTGGGACGGTACAGGCGGCGGTCGCCAACATCGGCACGGGCGGCAAGCTGACGTCAGCGGCTTCCGCCACCCTTCACCTCGGAGCAGCCGACGCCGCCTCCCCCGTCTCCCAAACCCTTGGCGTTCAAGGCGTTGTCGCTGGGACGTCAAACACGGCGGGGGCTAACTTCGTTATCGCAGGATCGCAGGGCACTGGGACTGGGGCGGGGGGGTCTATTGTCCTGCAATACGCGCCCGCTGGCACCACCGGCACGTCACAGAACGCGCTAGCCAACGGCGTGACGATGAGCGGCGCGGATGGATCTCTGACGCTTGCCGGCACGAAACCAACGCTTAGCGGAACCTGTACGACGGGCTCGCAGCTTGGCGGCGCATCGGCGGGGTCTTTCACTGCGACCTGTACGGCTCAGACCGTCATCATGACCTTCAAAACCACGGCTCCAAACGGCTGGGTTTGTCAAGCGCAAGACCAGACCACGATTGCCGACACGCTAAAGCAATCAGCCAACTCAACCACGTCTTGCACCTTAACTGGAACCACGGCGGCGTCAGACGTGATCGTCTACACGGCCTTTGCCTACTAGGAGCGCAGCATGACCACCATCGCCCAACAAGAGTTCGCCCTGATCCAGGGAGCCGCCGCCAACGACTTTCCGCTCGTTAAAGCCTTCGCCGACAGCTTCTCAAGCCCCACAACCACCATCGCGCAAGCCGTTGGCCTGCTACAGACGGCGGTTGCTCAGGCTCAGGACCCCGACACGATCGCCGGCCTGCAAAGCCTTGCGAGCGCCTGGTATGCGTACATTGGGTCGGTGAAGACACTGCAAAGCCAAGTCAACGCGAAGCAAGCGACGCCTTGGGTGGACCCGGCGACTATCGTGTCGGCCTCTAGCGCATCCTCGACGTCCTCTAGCTCACAGTCGTCGGGCTCCTAACGTGACCGCCGGCAACGCAGACGGCGAGGCTAAGCAAGTGTTGGTCGCGCTAGACGAGTTTGCCAACGCCTTAATAGGCGGCGACCCTCATTGGACAATTAGCGCGCGCATCTGGGCCAACCAGCCCAAGGGTGGCGTTTGGCCTCTCGCCATGGCGCTCGTCAACTGGGGCGCGCTGACGTTCTTCAAGCAACCCGACCACTGCCACCAAGCCTGGTTGCGTATGATCTCGGATGATAAAAAGGACACCGCCAGTGCTTAGAAGATCTCTCATGCTGTTGGCGGTGTTCCTGAACCTGGGAGCCGCGGCCCTGGGCCAGACCTATACTCAAAACGCCCAGGCCATCGTCAAAGCCGGCGGCGGCATTATGGCCAACAATCCCACGTTCACCGGCACTTTGACCGGGCCGACTGTTGTTGCTGGATCGGCGCCAATTTTTTCAGGACCGCTGACGTCTCAAACTTATGGTTCGCCCGCGATCAACGTTTCGTCTCAGTTTTGGGGTATCGGATCAGGCTCAAAATTTCCAACTTCGGGAACGGATCAATTTCCAAGTATCGGCATTGGATCTTATTCGCTTGCAAACTATACGGCTCTCGGAGCGGAAACAACTTGTACAGGCGCTTTAAGTTGTCAATTTTTGACGACAGGATCCCTGGACACTGCGTTTGGTATGCACGCTCTTGGATCGGAAACCGTAGCAAACAACAACGTGGCTATCGGGAATGACGCACTTCGAGATGCGATCACAAATGGGGGGTCTGTAACAGCCGTTGGCCAAGGCGCTGGAGCGCACGGCAATAACAGTCGCGGGATTTTTATTGGTCAAACGGCCGGACAAGGTTATTCCAGCGCCGTTCTTTTGACTGGAACAATTACGGCCGGTAACACGGTAACTTTAGGTTTGACTAATGGCGGATCTACAATTGTCACGAACCTTCCCTATTCTTACACCTACACAGTGCAAGGTGGCGATACCCTTGCTTCAATAGCAAACACTCTCTGCTCAAATTTGAATAGCAAACAAATTCAAGGCCCGTCTTATCAAGTTTCGTGCGGCGCGATTAACCTTCAATCGTCAGGTTATCTTTTGCAATTGGCTTGGCCAGGGACGCAATCTGTCGGCTGGCAATTGACACCTTCGGCAAGCACCGCGCAAGGAACGGGCGGCTCTAATACACTTTCTGCGGCTTTGATAAACGGAACTCAATTTCAAGGCGGCACGATTGTGGGAGCGTTTGCTGCTGCTTATCCGACTGCTTCATTAATTCAAAATGCAACGTGTATTGGCGATAGCGCATGCAGCACTATCGGCGGGAACTCTATAACTGCCATAGGTTTCAATGCATTAAATTCCGTTCAAAATGGTTTTGGAGACACAGCAACTGGAACCGGAGCGGGATATGCAACAACTACTGGGCAGTATGATGTTTATATGGGAATTAACGCAGGGACGGCAGTTACAACGGGGTCTACAAATACCATTGTCGGAGGAATTGCCGCTCCAAACATGACGACGCAATCCGATGACGTAGTCGTCGGCTTCTGGGCCGGAAACGGACTGTCAACCGGATCGGGAAACAATACCGTCGTCGGCGCCCGGTCGCTTTATGTGGCCACCACAGCAGCTAACAATTCAGTTTTTGGACATGGCATACTTCAAACAACTTTTACAGGATCTGGAGCCGTTTTTATCGGATCCGGCGCTAAGACCGTAGAGCCGGTATCCTCTTCATCTGTCGGCGAAATAAACGTCGAAAACGTCTACAGAAACTACTCAAGCACCCCCGCCATAACTTCGGGGCAAGCTATAGGTACGTTTCCGACAATCACAGGAGGCGGCTCTCACGTGTTTAAAGCCGTGGTCGGCGTGTCTCCCACCGGGACCACAGAGACGCTGACGTTCTCCGCAGCGGCTAATGGATGGTATTGCAAAGCTGATGATATAACGACGTCAACCAATACCGCGAAAGTAACGGGCTCTACAGCAACAAGCGTCACCTTGACGTGGAGTGGAACGCCTACAGCGTCGGATGTCATCCTTCATATGTGCGATGCGTATTAACGCCCCGCCAACAGTGACGTGCTTCAGTTTGAATGCGCGGCGGTTTAACGCTTAAATGGATTAAATATTAATGGCCGCCTCCCCCGTCTCAAAATCAGCGCACAACGGCCATTTGACAACCAACCCTGCCCCAAGGACCATCGACCATGCTACCTAGTCAAGAACTCCTGCAAGAATTAGGCAGGCTCAGCGGCGCTAGCGCGGTGGGAGGGGTGATTGCTGCCGTAACGACCATCTACGTGACAGCCTCGAAAAACAAAGCCAAGAACGACTCCGACCGCCTCAACGCGCCTTCAAAAATGAATGCCTCGCTTGCGGACCTTCAAAGCTCGATCTCCGAGGCCAGCAAGGAGCTTCTTCACGAGTTGCGCGCGGAGATCAAGGAGGCGCGAGACAAGGCCGAAACAGCCAACGAGCGAGCCGAGAATTACTTCCAACAGGTCCGAACTCTAAACTCTGAGGTCGCTGCGCTCAAAAAAGAGCACGCCGAGTGTCGGCAGAGCGAAAAGGTCCTGGCGGAAGAGAACGCGCGCCTCAACAAACGAATCGACGCCCTGGAGCAGCTTCTTGCCGCCCACGGCATAACAACCAAGCCCTCTCAACCAAGGAAAAAGGCCGATGGCTGAAAACGTTTCCGACGCCGCGCCGACGTCCGCGGTCGCCCTGATCTCCTACGCGCTGATGGGCACGTGGAACCTCACCGTCGGCGGCATCTTTGGCCTGCTGATCATGAAGGTCACGGTCGAGAGCGTCATGGTCGGCATCTTGGGCGCCATCATCTCCGCTGAAACCGCTGCCCTGGCCGCGGTCACGGGCTTTTGGCTTGCCAACTCGCTGAACTCCAACCGTTCGTCCGCGAATAAGGATGCTGTTATCGCCGCAGCCCTCCCTTCGCCCTCGACCCCTCTCAACGCGAACGCTAAGCCATGACGACGCCTTTTCTGGCCCACGACATCGAGTGCGAGGAGAACCGCGAGTGCCGTTCCTACCCCGACCCCTTGACTGGTGGCGAGCCCTGGACCATTGGCGTCGGGCACACTGGCCCGGAGGTTGGTCCTGGGCTCGTCTGGTCGGACGACCAGATCAACGCCGCCTTAGCCTCGGACATCAACCACGCGACGCAAGCGCTGAACGTCCACTACCCCTGGTGGACGGAGTTGTCGGACGAACGGCAGGACGTTCTGGTTCAGATGGTTTTCCAGATGGGCATTCACGGCCTAGCAGACTTTCCGAAGGCGCTAGCAGCGATGCAGGCCAAGGATTGGCAGGCGGCCCACGACCAGATGTTGGACAGCGATTGGTTCCGCAAACAGACGCCCAAGCGAGCGGCGCGCGAAGCGCAACAAATGCTGACCTCGATCAGGGTTTGGGCCAGCTAGACCTATTCAAAGATCCGGCACCGCCGGTAGGGTCGATCGCGCCCTCCAGCGATCAATTGAACACGAGAGCAGCAACCATGAGCGACGTTTCACAAATCATCGACACCGTCAAGGACCTTGAGTCGGGCAAGATCTCGCCCGAGCAGTTCCTCAACACCATCGCGGCTGACCTGGCCAAGGACGCCCACAACTTTTCGCTCATTCCGGGCGTGGAGGCGTTTTGGTCCTGGGCCGTGACGGCCATCATCGCTGACCTGACCAAGACCAGCCTCAGCTCGACGCTCCAAGGCATTCTTGCCGTGGCGCTCAAGGCGCTGGTCCCGAAGGCGGCCTAAGGAGTCCGGCGTCCTGGCTGCTCGGGCCGCTAGGACAGGGTCCCCGTCGCCTCACCAACGTCCCCCGGTTTGGGCGACGGGGACTTTAACGCCATGACAGAACTCGAACGCGTCAACGCAGAACTCGCCGCCCTCCACAATCACGTGGCTCGGTTAACTGAGGAGAATAAAATTATGTCTAAGGCTATTGATGACCTCACGGCGGCAGTCACCGCCCTTGAGGCGGTTCACGCTCGCGCGGTCGCCGCCAGCGACACTTCGGCCGTTGAGTCGTTGACCTCGCGTATTGAGGTTGTGACCAATGCCCTCACCGCCGCCTACCCCGCGCCTCCGGCTGAAGAACCAGCCCCGGCGGCGTAAAATCATGTTTGTCAAGTCGCTCTCATTCGTCGTAGGCTTCATTGGCGTGTTCTGGCTCGCCATCCTTGGCGGTTGGGGCGTTTATTGGTATGACCATCGGCCCCAGGGCGAACCGTCCTGGGGCCATGTTCATTTTCTTTTCTGGCGCTACGACCTGCCGCCCTCGCTCGCCGCTCAACGCGACATCGTGCTCGCCAAGCAGCTTAAGGCAGAGGCGGCTCAACGCACGCTGATGGACGCTTTGGCCCAGCAGAACGCTCGCCTGGCGGCTCTTTCTTCCGCCGGGGCCGACGCTCAAGCTAAGGCTGAAAAGGCCGTCGCTGGCCATGTGCAGGCCCAACAACGGGCCATGGATCTAAGGCAAGCCATCAAGGCCCTGCCCGATGTCCCGCCGGGCGACGACTGTCAGGCGCTTCAAGCCTCTGACGCGGCCCTTGTTGCCTACCTGAAAGGAGCGCGGCCATGAGGTTGATCATCCCCATTTTGGGGTGCTTGGCGCTCGGCGCATGCGCCACGGTCCAAGATCCGCCGATCAGGATCCAGACCGTCAACGTCCCGTTGCCGGTCTCGTGCGTGCCAAAAGACCTTCCGCCGCCCGCAGCTTACCCTGACACGCCCGCGGTCCTTTTAGCCGCGCCCAACGCCGTCGAACGTGCGCGATTGTTGGAAGAGGGGTGGGGCTTGCGCGACGTGCGGCTTTCACTGCTGGAAAAGCTCATCGACGCTTGTCGAGGCTAGCCCTCTCCACCTGCATCAAGATCAGCCATGAGGCCCGGAGGCTCGCGCTTCCGGGCCTTTTTTGTTTTCAATCGCCCGGTTGCGTACATAGGCGTTGAGCCTCTTGGCGTCGCTCTCGGCCTTGGCGCGGTCGGGCGTGACGATCACGTCACGGCCCGATTGCAGGTTGCGCACGGACCATGAGCCTGCGTGCGTGCTCACCACGACGTAGCTCACCCGACGATCTCCCATGAATAGAAGACTGCGTATAAAAAGAACCCTGCCCCAAAGCCCAAGGCAAGACCTATCATAAATAATGAAGCCTCTTTGCGAGTCACGCGTCGCTCCCATAAAATAGTTTTTCAGTTAACAGCTGCCCAAGCTCAAAAAAGGCGCAAACAAGCCGGCAGGTCCAGTAGACCAGTTTGAACAAGATCAACAGCCCGATGAACAGCGCTGCGAATAGGATCAACGGCAGAAAGAGGATCATCGCTCAACCTTTTGTGTTGCATGACACCAGCGGCACGCCTCCCACGCCCCGCCAACGCAGGCCTGCCGGCGGCGTTCGCCGTTCATGACGCAGGGGCCTTGGGGCGCGGGTTTTGAGCCGGTTAGGAGGATTTTCACGGCTTCCGCTCCACCTTCACCACTTCCCCATCCTTGCACGTCAACACGCCGTCCGTGGCGTGAAGCTCATAGGTCATAGAGCCGACTAGGATTTCGGCTTGATGGCACCAATACCATTGCGACTTGAAAAGAGATCGAAGCGGGCCATCGCCGCCGAATTTGTCGGGCAACGGCTTGTCGCTATAAAGAACATAAGCGCCTTTCCAGTCATTAATTGACCGGGTTTCGCAACATTCGCCAATAAAATGCGTTTCGTGAACGCGCGTGTCTGCATCTTTTGGCCCCAAGTGCAGCAATTCAGCCGGCAACGTCGCGTGATAGTCCTGCGAGGTCAGGAGTAGGGCTAGGAGGATGGGGGTCATGGTTCAATTTCCTTTACTTCAATGTAATTTTGCCTTGCTAAGGCAACCATGTTTTGCGTTCCATTCCCTCCGGGGAATGCAATGACTAGGTCGGGATTACCCAAATCCAACATTTTTCGATTGCGAATTGGTCCGGCGGCTTTTCCGTATTTTTTCCAGTCCGCGTGATAGGTTTCGCATCCGACGGAATGTTCATTTGCCCAGCGTCGCGCGCACTCATCAGCGCCTTTAGCGCCGCCCTGAATGATTACCGTTCCCTCGGGCAGCGCGCCCAACACTTCATTCACGCGGGCTTGGTTGTAATAGGCGCGACCGCCGCAGACGAGGACTTTCATGTTGAGGACCCCATCGCCTCAATCTTAGCCATCGCGCATCCGTAGTGATCACGCCAGCACCCTTCGTAGTGCGTCACTCCTTGGTTTCCGTCGCGCCAATATAGGCGGCTCTCAGCGCGCTCTAGGGCGTCGGCGAGGCGGGTGATTAGGTTGGTGTCGGTGGTGCTGTGTGCGGGCGCTGCTATTCTCACGCGAGCCTCTTTGATTAAATCGGCGTTGGTCATACCTCACCCCCAGTCTCAGCGAGGGCTTTGCGAACCTTGTTTCGAGCGGCGCGTGAAGTAGTGTCGCAATTTGGGCAATAGTGACAACTATCGTCGTCGTCCGCTCCGCAAGTCATCGCTTTCTCCGCATCGCGCAACGCTTCCCTCAACCGCGCCACCTCCTCCACCGTCACCTCGCGCCTTGGGGCGGGGTGGGTGTAGAGGGGCTTCATTAGCGCGCCCGTCTCGCTAGCGTAGCGACGCGCCTCCTCTTCGCTGCGGTAGATGATCCACCCGTCGCCGTAATCTCTAACACACCACGCCACCGGCTCTTGCGTTGATTCTTCACTCATCCCTTCCTAACCTCATAAGCTGCGAGGGCGGCGCGGGCTCGAATGATGTCAACTTCAGCGTCGCTTAACCAACCCGGAGTGCCATGGAGATCGAAATCCTCTGCATAGTGATTGACGGCGCATCCCATACTGCTTTCAAGAAGCAAGTGCGCGGTTTTGACTAATCTTCCCAAAATCGCTCTCAACTTCGCCGCCTCAATCTCCGCGCTCTCCTGCGGTTGAGGGGGTGGCGACTGGGCGGCGAGGAGGGCGGCGCACATATCGCGTTTGAAAATACAAGCAGGAATTGAACGGTAGGTGGTCTTCCAATCCTTGCTTTCCCAATAGGCAGCCCACGCTCTTTTTAAAGCCTCATCTGCGGGCCATGTGTTTTCAGACATCACTTCTCTCCTTCAGATGGCGGGGCGTGAATGGCGTCAATAACGGGTTTCATTTCTTCCGTAGGCCAAGGAAGAGTAGAGCCCGCCGCTTTAGCTAAAACGTCAGTCATGGCCGACCAATAACCGTAATCGACGGTTGTCATCCCATCTAGCGTCAATGGCGCTCCCGATCTTGCGCGGATAGCGTTAAATTCTTTCCAAGCCATCCAAGTCAGAGCGCGCAACTTCAGGATTTCAGCCTCTGCCTCCCTCCGACCAGCTTCTTTGCCTGCGTTGTAAAGGGCGCGGCGAATGCGAATGAAAGCAAATTCCGGCCCCTCTTTTTGAAAATAAGCGCGAGCATCGATCATTTCTAATTCTTTGTCGGTCGGCTCACTCATGCTCTTTTCATCCTCCACTCTTCATAGTTAGCCGCCTTTCCAGTCGCACGGGCCGCTTTGCAGGCGTCAATACACGCGCGACACCGGACAAACGACCGGCCTTTAATAACGTGAAAGTTTCCGCCATTTGGCGGCACGTGCGCGCCGCAATCTCGGCAAGTTCCGGGATAGCGATTCACTCCCCTCCCTCCCTCACTACAGACGCGTCGTTCTGGCCTTCAAGGTATCCGTCGCTGTGCGCCTCGGCGAGCCAATCATCAAGCTCAGCAAGCGTTGTAGGCAGGCGTTGACCTTCAGAAACCGAGCCGTCAGGCGCCCCGCCCATACGCTTTTCCGCATGTTCTTCGGATATGCGGTTTTGCGTATTGGGGGTTTGGGCGGCGAGGAGGGCGCGCGCAACTCTGCGGCGAGGAATTCTTACCTGAACGCCATCGTTAAGGGCTTCGCAAACCCTCTCCACATCCTCATCCGTGGGCCATGCGGTCTCAGTCATCTTCGGCCTCCTCAATTTGACTTCCGCGCTCAAAATCAACCGTGGGTGTAGATTTGGGCGGTGTTTGTAAAGCGGCTTCTAGGGCAGCGCGCAGAACCCTAACGCTATCGCTTGACGTCGGAGACCAATTGTGAAGCTCAAGAAACGATCCGACGTCGTGGACGAGTTCATCCGTGGGCCAGTTAGGGTTGGTCATTGGCACTTTCTTTCAAATGGCGGTAAGCAGTTTCGAGCGCGCGCTTGGCGTGTTGATGATGAAGATCGCTCACGCAACACCGCCGATCTTCGGCCTCGTCCGTTTGATAATCGGCCAAATAGTTTGCCATGATGTATGCGTCGGTTCGCAGCGACTCAGTTCCAGCTTTTTCCTCTTTCCTCCCAGCTTCCTTGCCTGCGTTGAAAGCGGCCTCTTCTTGGGTATTTTTGATCAATACGCCGCCGGATTCACTCATCTTCTCCCTCCCTCACTACAGACGCGGATGGGGCGTGGGTTAAAACGGCCTCCAAAACGGGAGCCTCAAGCGCAACGCCTAATTGCCGAGCCCGAACCTCAATAAAATCAAGGATGGCGGTCGTCTCGTCGGTTTTGCCCTCGTAGTCGTCGTTTAACTCGTCGTAAGTGCCGACGTGATCGCGAAACTCAGGAAGCGTGAACCAACGGCAACCCGCCAATATTTTGACGCCGCCGGCTTCAAGTTCAAACGCTATAAATTCATAGTCGTCTGAACGTGTTGCGCGGGCGACAATGCGTGTGATTTTGTCGCCAATGAGGGACGCGCCCCTGAGGTCCGCGCCAATAAGGTCCGCGCCCCTGAGGTCCGCGCCAATGAGGTCCGCGCCCCTGAGGCACGCGCCCCTGAGGCACGCGCCCCTGAGGCACGCGCAACTGAGGCGCGCACCCTTGAGGCACGCGCAACTGAGGGACGCGCCCCTGAGGTCCGCGCCAATGAGGTCCGCGCCAATGAGGTCCGCGTCAATGAGGTCCGCGCGTTTTGCTACCGCAAAACGGACCGCCAAACCGAGTTTGATCGGCGGCGGCGATGCTGGATCGCAATCAATCTCAGCGGTGAACTGAACGCCTCCAGTAAAACAGTTCAGAATGTTGTATGTTTCTTTGGTCATGTGTCTTGCTCCTCAGTCGGATTAATTAGACCATTCAGCCCCCGCTCAAACGCGCCCCAGTGCGTCGGGTCGTCAGCGTCAAGCCATGCGCGGATGACGGACTTTAAGTCGTCGACGGTTTTGATGGGTGGGGGTGAATTGAGTGGCTTTGGAGCATTAATTTCGCGCTTTTCGTCCTCACGCACACGCTCGGCGGCTTGGAGGGCGACCTTTATAAGGGCTACGGGGTTATACGCACCGTTATGGTAATAATCCCAATACGCTTCTACCGCCTCCTCAATCTCCCTCTCGCTAGGCATAGCGTTGAAGCCTCCTGAAGGCTGAAAGGTCAGCCATCATAAACGCTGCCAAGCGTTCAGCCTCGGCCAGCTTTGCCTCCGTGGTGAAAGAGCCATTGTGGATGGTCTCCAGCCGGCGGGCGTTGGCTGAGATCGACGCGACCAGCTGCTTGGCCTCGCTGGAGGCTGTGAGCTGTTGATCGGCGTTGATGACGCGTCGCCTTATTGGGATGGGCGTCAAGGGATAGGGTTGATGGGCCATGTGCTCTTCCTCCTCAGCGCAGCCAGCCATAGGCCAAGCGCAGATTTTCAATGGCGAGGTTGACAGCTCGAAGGTCAACCTCGCGTGGCTCTTCCTTCTCGCGCCGCGCCTCTAAGTTGCGGATGATCTCCTCAGCCAGCCCTTGAGCGAGGCTTAAGCGGTGAGCATATTTTTCTTTTTCGGTCATAATGGCTCTCGATGCGATGTAGTGATCGTATACTATAGCATAAAAAGGTAAACCCTAAGAGCTTAAATGACCTACCTATAGAAGACCTGATGGGCGAGGCGGAAGAGGCGGGTAGTGGCTGTGGCCCAATAGGGGTGGACCGCGGTGGCGTGGTAGTGAGTGGCGCCATGGGTGGTGTCGCCAAGCCTTCCTGAAATTAAGCCGTCAGCTAACTCATTGGCCAAGGCCCAGGCCTGACCGTCAGCGCTTTGTGGCGAAAGATAGCCCAGATGTCTGCGGGTTAAGAGGAGGCGGTTAGGGTCCTTGGGGTTCCAGCAGCTGTATTGCTTAGAGCGGAGAACGACGCCGGCGATAGAGCGTTGGGCTGTATTGGGAGCATTGAGGCGGTTGAGGATGGTGTTGCCCACGGCCAGCATGGCTTGCGTTTGGTTTGGCTCACCGCGGGCCTCGCCCCACATAGTTGCAGCCAGGAAAAAGTGGTCCGCGGCGCGGCGGGCCTTGTATTGGGCGTAGGTGGGGATTTTTGGGATGGAAGAGGGTTGGGTGAGAGGCCGTGGAGGATGGGCCTGTTGCCAATCTTCTACGGCAACAATCGTGGGGTCGTAGGATGAGACGGCAGGCATGTGTGTTGCGGCTCCTATGGTGAGGGCTATGACAGAGATGAACGTCGCGGCAAGGGCCGTAGCGACTGGCGGAGAGTAGGCGGGGGCGGTGCGCATGGTTGCTCCTGTGATAGAGAGATTATGCGCACAAAAGAAAAATAAAACGTTGTTACAGCTCTCCTTCGTCGAATTGGGAACGGGTGACGTGGGTCACTTCCCATATGGTTGTTCTGGCTGGTTTTGGTTTGAATTTGACGATCTTGAATTTGATGAGCAGGCGAAGCCACCAGGGATGTTTGGTGGTGCCGGTGAAGGTGATGGTGTCGCCTTTGTTGAGGATCATGATGCTTGGACCTTGGCTGATGGTTTGGGGCGGTTGAAGGTGATGTTGTGAGGGAGGGTTGAGGGTTCGGAGAGCAGGCGGTTTTCAAGGTAAGCGATCTGCTCTTTAAGGCTTTGAATGCGGGCGTGTTTTTGATCGATGATCCTGATAAAGATGAGGATAAAGGCTGCTTCGATCAGGAGTAGAAAGCCGCAGGTGGCAAGGAGAGCGTGTTCAGCCATTAGGGAAATCCTGTTTTGAGTTTGGTTGCTGGGACGTTGGGCTTGATGAAGGCTTTAGCGTTGTGGGTTGCGCAGTAGGGCTGGTGGTCGTTGGCGCGTTGGTTTGTGCAGAAGCGGAATGTGGGGTGTTGAGGGTCGCCGATCGGCCATTTGCATTGGCCGTTGTTGATGATTGGGATGGCGAGCTGCGGGTCGGGATTGTGGAGGAGCGTGGGCAGGCTTGAAGCGACGTAAAGCGGCGCGTCGGGCTTGGCGTGGCGGGCGTTAGATGGTAGGCGGGGTTTAGCTGCAACCCTTGTTAACATAGGTTTAGCGTCAGGGGCCTTGAGTTGCAAATTGTAAGCCTTGCCGGCCACCGCATTTCGTGATCGATTTAGGATCTTGGCGCACTCGCCAAAGGACTTGCCTTCTTTGGTGATGAGCCGTTGCAGCGTGGCAATTTCTTCAGGGGACCAAGGTGTCATCGTTTTGCGTCCGGAAAGGCTTTGTAGAACTGATCGAGTTGTTGAGGGGTCATCATGTAGCCTCTTGACCAGACGGTTGTGATGGTGACGCCGTGAGGGCGCAGGTGTTTGCGCAGGCGACAAACCAAGACGTCGACGATCTTTACGCCAGGCGGCGTGGGGTTGTGGTCGGCGAGAATGTCTAGCAGATGGCTCTTGCTTTTAAGACCGCCTTTAAGGAGGGCGGCCAGGAGGATTGTTTCCTGCGGCGGCATTTTTAATGGCGGCGGGGCTGTGAAGTGTGTGACGATCGAGCGCTGTTGAAGGATCTCGTTGCTGGCTCTGAGGCGAGCGTTCTCGCGCTTGAGGGCGTCGATTTGCGCCTCTAGGCGTTGAATGACTGAAGGCTGGCGGCGGTAAGGCGGGTGAAGGGTCGAGGGTGGTGAAGGATCAGCCATAAGTTTGAGACCAGTGGGTGGGGTTGACTGTGCTGTGGGCCGAAATTTTGGCCAGGAGGGCCTCCGCGCGGGGTCGGGGTAGGGAAGGTGCGGAGAGGAAGAAGATGGCCCCTGTTGGCGTCTCTAGGCCAATGTGAACGTGGTCCGGGGTTGATGGGTCGGGGCGCAGGAAAAGGCGGCGGTAGGTCATGGTGCGCGATGCGCAACGTGTTCGTGGCAGATGGCGGCGTCGCTAGACAGCAAGCAAGGATCTTGGACCATGCGACGGCAAAAATAGCAAATGAAAACAGGGCGAGGTGACGGTCCAGTCAGGGTTGCAAGTTGTTGTTGGTGGTCGGCGGCGCGCTGAAGGGCAACTAAGCGCTCTTGGTCCGTTGTAGCTTCTGAATAGTCGGTCAAAGCGGCGTGGACGGCGCGGCGGAGGGTTGATGGGTCGGTGGGTGAGATGCTCATGGGAGGGACTCGCGAACAGCGAAAATGAAGCGTTCCATCAAGGAGCCTTCGCGGGCAAAGGGTGAGGTGGTTTCGACGCGAATGATCTCATAGCTCACGCCGAATTTTTGGCGAATTAGGTGAAAGCGGTAAAGGAAATTGAGGGCGGGGTCGTCGGGCGGTGGAAGGTCGGCGGTGGTTGGGGACGGGGTTGTGTTGGCGAGGATAATTTGCAGGGAGGGGTCGTCGAAGTGGTTGAGCACTGAGACGAGGGCCTCGGACCGTGGTTGATGGGCGAGGTTGTTGAGGATGGCGGTAAGGGTTTCGGGGCGGGTCATTGAGAGGGCTGCCTGATGAGGTTGGCGATTGGGAGAATGGTTTGGGAGTTGGCGTCGGTGCGAATCCAGGCGTCAGAGCCGGCCAGGGCGATTATGGTTGCGGGGTGATGTGTCGGGGTGATGACGCGATCGCCTGGGGTCAGGGGTTTTTCGATTAGGGTTGCGGGGCCGATGATTGCGCCAGGGTGGATGGCGACGTCGGTCGGGGAGGGGTGGAAAGTAATGATGTAAGGGCTGTTTTCGGTTGATGGGTCGGGGGTTTTTGAGACCTGGCCTAGGACCAGGACGAGGGTGCCCGGGGCGTATGTCATGCTCAAGATGCTCCAATGAGTTTTTACAACTATTACCTTAACACAGGTTAACGTACAAAAGGCCTTGGCAACTGTTAGACAAAGCGTTAAGACAAAAGCCTAAAGCCAGGCCGCCCAGTTTCTAACCCCCATCACCTCATTTGCCAGGTCTTTCTTGCCTCTTAGGACCTCGATGATCTTTTCATCAACGGTCCCACGCGAGACTAGGTCGACATAGGTTACCGCGCCTGTTTGCCCGATGCGGTGAGCACGGTCCTCGCTTTGAAGCCGCTGCTCAAGAGAGTAGCCATTAGAGTAGTAGACGACAAGTTGAGCTGCCGTTAACGTGAGGCCGTAGCCGCCGCTCTGGGGGTTTGCCACAAAAAACCTAACTGGGGATTTGGGGTCCTGAAAGCCCTTGATGGCCAGAGCCCTATCCGCCTCACTAACCCCGCCGTAGTAGCCTACGACGGCCTCGTCCCCGTAGCCCTCCCTCAAGGCCTTAATGACGTCCTCTAAGGTCTGTCTGTAGTTGGCCCAGATGATCACCTTGCCTGCATAGCCCTCTAGAAGAGTAAGCAGCGCTGGGACCCTATTGTTCTCAATAGAGACGTAGCGGTCGTCTAGCTTAAGCTGCCCGCAGGAGATCTGATGCAGCTTAACGATCTGAGCGAGGGCCGTGGTGACCTCAACCTCCTCACCGCTATTTAGCGTTAGAAGAGCTTCGTCCCTCATCTTTTCGTAGAGCCTCTGCTGCTCTGGCGTCATCTCAACATAAAGCTTGGAGTACACCTTAGGCGGCAGGTCAAGGCACTCCTCCTTTGTAAGCCGCGTTGAGAAGCTCTTTATGACCTCTGACAGCTTGTCAAGATTTCTATAGCCGGAGACCCGCTTGACGGCCCTCTGGCCAAAGTAGTCGGTCACGAGGGTGGCGTATTCGCCCCTAAAAGAGTAAAACGAGCTATGGCCAAGGATGCCTTTGCCAAGGACCAACGACTGGCCATAAAGGTCTAAAGGGGACTGGGTGACCGGTGAGCCGGTCATTATCCTTCTATACTTGGCCTTGGCTGCCCAGGCATAGACGGCCTTTGACCTGGCGGCATCTATGTTCTTAACACAGGTTGATTCGTCAAGGGCGAATATAACCTTAGGGAAGCTCTTAAAGACGGCCGTCAAGGCTGCCTTTCCTGAGTCGGTAATAAACGCCTCGACATTAATGATAAAGACCTTAAGGGCCTTGGCCGGCTTGAGAAAACGCGCCAGCTCGTCCTTGCCTGACCTCTTAGCGACGACTAGGGTTGAAAAAAGAAAGGCTTGTGAGGGCACAGAGGGCGGCAGATGGGTTGGCAGTTGGTCCCAATAAAAGTTGGCGTAGGACCCCTTAGGCCCCACAAAGACAAGGGCGTCTATCTCGCCCTTTAGGTAAAGGTAGGCCGCGTTGTCTATTAAGATCCTTGACTTTCCCAGGCCCATCTCAAGCAGCCACGCCCAATAGGCCTTATCTGACGTTTCCTCAAGGATCCTCAGCTGATAGCTATAGGGGGTGAGGTTAAAGAGATAGGTTGAAAAGTCAGCCACTCGGAATAATCCTTGCTAGGGTAGCTATCCACGGTACTAAAACGGGTGGCCTTTACACTTTGCTATGTGTCAAGACCACCCGTTAGCTTTTATCGATTATTAGTTATGGCTAAAGGATCTCACCGGTCTCCGGGTCGATACTTTCCTCGGCGGCAGGGACCTGGGTGGCGGCCCCAACTTGAACCTTACCGCTGTTCACCGCCTCAGCGTATTTTTTGGCGTGGCGGTAGAGGGTCACCTCGATGGGGCTCTCGATCTTCTTAAGCTCCGGCACAAAGAAGGCGTTCTCGCCCTTGGTCTCGATGGTAGAGGTCAGCTGGTAGGCGTACAAAAACCGAGGTGCCTGGATGTCCGTGCCAGGGATCTTTGAGGCCGTGATCATCTGGTTGAGCTTGCGGTTGGCCTTGAGATGGGTAGATGACATGGCGACAAGGGCCTGGGACCAGGCGCCGGTCGTGGGGTTTTGAAACAAGACGTAGTTGTAGGCAGTCTCGGTGATCACGTTGCCGTTCTCAAGCCGAGGCTTCTTTTTCTCGTCAAGGGTGGTCCTAGACAAGATGTCGGAGTCAATGCTGTGCTCCGCCACCCAGCCGCCACCGTTGTCGCGGTGAACCCACTCAACGTAGGCCCTGTGATAGGCGCAAGGGACGATTACCACCCCTTGGGTGCGGCCGTCGTAGACCTCCCCGCTGACGCTGTTATAGATCATCCCCGCCGTGGCGCCAGGGATATACTGGGTCTTGGCGGGGTTGACCTGAGGCGAGTTGGTCTGAAGGATGACCAAGAAGGGGATGGCGATGTCGGCGGCGCTTAGCTGAGGGTTGGCCGCGGCGTCCCTTTGAAGCTCATCAAGGTCATAGCCCGCAGGCAAGGAGGCCTCAACGACCTCAGCGCTTTCTTTAACTGCAACTGCATTTTTAGACATGTTTTATGGTTCCTTTTAGGTGGGGTTGGTTAGGCAGGTCTCTTGATCTTAAATTCAGGTAGGTCTCTTGATCTTAGAGACGTTAGTCGGGGTAAGCTTGATGATCTCAGGGGGCAAGGGGGTCCCGGCCTCCTCGTTCTCGGCTATTAACGCCTTGCCAAGGGCCCTTAGCGTGGCCCAGTGGATGGTCTCTGAGAGCTTAACCTCAGGGACGTCGTTTAGCTTAGCTAGGCGCTCAACAAGCTCCTTTCCGGTGTCGTGGCCACCCTTTCCAAGGGGGATGAGGACAGACGTTTCAATGACACCGCCATGGCCGTTGCTGGCAAACCAATCAAAGGCCGCCGGCTCATCACTCTTTTTGATTGAGACGTAGCAGACCTTTTCAAGCCTGACTTTAAGGCCGTCCTTTGTCTCAAACGCCTGACAGCCGGCCTCTAGGAGGGCGTCCGGAAGCTGCCTCGTGCGGACAGCCTCTAGCTCCTGGTTGCACTCCTTTAGCATCTCCTCGAGGTCTTCCTTGCGGTCCTCAAGGTAGGTCTGGTGCTTAACGAGCTTTGCGACCAGGCTAAGCTTGTCGTCTGAGGGGGCCTCTGACGCGTCGTCAAGGGCCTCCCTTAATAGCTCGGGGTCTATAGCGTTTGTATTCATTCAATGCTCCTTTGATGGTAGGCCACCCTATCACCTTTAGGAAGGCCTGTGTATAGGTTATGTTAAGAGGCCAGCACCCTCACTATCCTTTCCCAGGGCCAAGGCTGTTGGGAGTAGATCGTGGGTTTCATGGAGCCTAAGGCAACGACGGTTAGCGGCTTCCCGTCAGAGGCCTTGGCTATGGTCTTGGGGGCGTCAAGGACGTCTAAGATGTTATAAAGGTAGATAAGCTCACCGTCAGTGACAAGGACCCAGAGCCCAAGGCCCTTGGTGATACGGGCGCGCGAGCGCGCCCAAGGAAGTTGAAAGCGCTGGAAGGTGATCTTGCCACCCCGGGCTACCTTTAGCTCCAGCCAGCCGTGGACACCATAGACCTCATTAACTGGAAGAGCGTAGGAGAGGTCAAAGACGCCGGCTGAGATGCTGTTTTCAATGCGGGTATGCTCACCAAAGCGCTCTAGCACTGGCCTCACGTGGTTGCGATAAAACTGCTCCTCGTTCATTTGTGCCATTGTGGGTCGTGGGGGTCGATCAGGCCCTTGTCCCTTGAGTACCACCAAGAGGCCCAAAGGAGGCCCCAACCCGGCACGTCACCCTCAAAGACCGACCGGCCCTTGCTGCACCACGTGGCAGTCTTTTCGTCGCCATTGAGGGAGATCAGCTGAACGGTCTGAGAGGTGCGGTGGCAATAGGCTGGCGTGCTGATGATGGTAGTCTTGTCAATCACGGGAGATCTCCATGGCGTTGTTTAGGAAAAAGTAGGCTTCCTGAAGAATGTAAGAAAAATTTAAATAATTGGGACCTTCAAAGGCTTAGTCAGTAATTTTTTTAGTTTCTGCCCAATTAGGACCCACACCAACGTCTGCAAGAAAAGGTACCTTTGTCTCTACAGCATTTTCCATGATCCATTTGACTCTTTTAAACTCCTCGTTAGTTTCATAAGAACCTATGACCTCATCATGGATGCAGGCATTACAGGTTAGGTTTTCATCATCAAGTTGAATTAGCACTTGCTTTATCTGCGAAGAGCTACTTCCTTGAATTACGCTATTCATGGCCTTGTGCGTGTAAGCTCGCTTTACCTTACCCCAAAGCTTAATCGCTTTATTAAGGTCTTTTATTGGTTTGACATAACCAAAGGCTTGTCTATCAGCTGGCTCCCATAAAGGAAACCTTCTTTTATACCCTGATATTGTTTTTACCCAACCCCTTTCATTAGCTGCCTTTGTTATCCTTGCCTCAAGCTCTCTAACAAAAGGCAGGCCTGCGTTCCAAGCCTCTATTATTGTTTTGGCCTCATCAGGAGTAACTCCTAACATCAGTGAAACTTTGTTTACCCCGGCGCCATAAAGCCTTGAAAGATTTACAGTCTTAGCCATGAAGCGCCCTATATCACGACCGGTTTTTTCAAGTATTAGGGCTTGGGTCATAGAGTGAAAGTCGGTCCTAGGGTCATCTAGATAGCGCTGGTTAGCCTCAGCAGCACCTGTTAAACGGAGTCTTACGGCATAGTCAAGAGTCCATCTAAATTCCTGTTGTGACTCATCCCCCTTTAAAAAAACTTTACCTTCATCTGCTATAAAAAGACTACGTATAACTGACCCATATTCCTCATCCCTTGCCGGTATTTGGGTCAAGTTTACATTAGTTGCAGAGAGTCTACCGGACCTTGTTCCAAAGGCTGAGCCTTTTTCCTCGTTAAAATTACGTAGTGAGTGCCAGTTTGAGTGAAGGCGGCCCTTAACCTGTTCTTTTAGGAATTTTTCAATAAAATCTCCTCTGTACTTGGCTACCCTTCGCCAAGCGTATACTGCCTTTGCAAATGGTAGGTCAAGACCCTCTAACCACTCATTTGATATGGAGTCAGCACCTTTTGCTGTGACCGGGATATCAAACACGCCTTGCTCACGAAGCACCCTTGCTACGTCTACGGCTGATGCAGGGTTAATCCTTGGGCCTAACCCCCTATGCTCTTGAACATTAGAAAAGTATAGAACCTCATCCTTTAAAAATTGCTCGTTTAGCTGCTCAGTCTTTAAAACATCAAGCCTACAGCCTCTTAAGCGCATCTTTAATAGCGTTTTTTGAAGCCTTTGCTCCATAAGAAAAACGCCCCAACAATCTTCTTTTTTTAAAGACTCTGCCTGCTTTTCAAATATCTTTACTGGTAGGTAGGCATCGGTCTCGGCATATTCAGCAACAAATCGGGCTGGTATAATATTCATCCCGCCTTTTGGAGAAACACCGTATGCCGCAGCAGCCTCGTTTAATATAAGCTCATCTTTAGTTTCATTAAGGTATTCTTTAGCTAACGCGTTAAGGCTATACCCGCCTTCTTTTTCTTCATCTAGTAGAGGCTCAGCAACCTGTATATCTCCTAGCTTTCCCTTAACCTCTATGCCTAGGGTATGGAGCCCTTCAAGGTCATATAAAAGATTGGCCCCACAGTAGAGTATGCTTGGGTCGCCTAGCTGATACCTTACATAGTTAATAGCTTGCCTAACATCAGCTACATTGTCCTGACTGTGGCCTATAGGAAGGTAGATCTTTTGGCCATCACCAGAGGCAAGAGAGATACCAACCACACGAGCGTCACCCCTGATAAAGCCTGGACCTCTTTCTAATAGATTTGGGTCATAAGACTCTATATCTAACCCTATTACCTTACAGCTCCCCCTAAAATCCGGCCAGTCTATCGGGTCAGGGCACCGCCACGCTGACTCAGGGGTGAAAAGGGGGAGCTGCGTTGGGTTAGGGACAAATTTTCTACCTTTCATGAAACCCCATCCTTAAGAGGGTCCCGGTCCATCTAACCCACTCACGCCCAGGCCTTGACCGCCGCCAAAGGCCCTCGGCCTCCTTCTGAGGGTAGTCGCTGAGATAGTAGATGGCTTTAGCGCTGGTGTTTATGAGCATCTTGGTGCATGAGACGCAGGGGGCGGTGGTGGCGTAGACCGACTGGATAGCACGAGTGTCACGGCACTGGGTTAGGGCGTTACTTTCAGCATGAACGGCCTCGCAAAGCTCTAGCCCCTGCCCCGATGCCAGCCCTGCCCCTGGGCAGGGCTGGTCTAGGCAGTGGGGAAGCCCTGAGGCGGTCCCGTTATAGCCAGTAGCTAGGACAAAATTGTTGCTGTCCACAAGGACACAGCCAACCCTTCGCCTAGGGCACGTGCCCCTTGTTGAGACAAGGATAGCCATCGACATAAAGTAGGTGTGGGCGTCAGGGCGGTTCAAAGGCCTTTCTCCGCCAAAGACATCCCGTCTAAAAGGCCTCCGTGGTTAGCCATATGCCAAAGACAGCTAACAAGGTTCTCAGTATTAAGAGCAATAAGCGGAATATTCTCGAGAGCCACCTGAAGGTCTGGGGTAGGCAAGGCTAGGTCATCGCCAGCTAGGATCTTTTGAACAGCGGGCCAATTGTCAGCGTACAGATGCTGGGAGCCCGCGGTCAGCGTTAGGTCCCCAAGGCCAACCTCAACGCCATACCTAGTTTTAAGGACAAGCCTTATGTAGGCGCTGATTAGGCTCATGTTAATGACGTCATAGGGCCAACCAAGCCAGGCGTCAGAAGAGCGCATGGTGTCAAGGCAGTGTAGGCTACCATCCCTGATGAGCCACTGAAGGGACAAGGTGCAGGGGATGTCCTTAGAGGGCCTAGGGCTCTCTCGCCAGATGTTTATGACAGCCTGACGGGTGTCGGGGTCCTTGGCAAGGGCCTCACACACGTAGGGCAGCTGGTCAACGACCTTGACCCCATAGGCGCCAAAAAACCTCAGGCCGTCGTCAGAAAACTGTGAGATGTGGGAGGCGTAAGGGGCGATGGTGGAGACACGGTTGTCCCCTGACAAGATCCAGGCGGCCTCGGCTGCGGCAAACCTATAGCCAAGGCGTCTTGCGGCAACCGTGACTACGGGGCTTCTCATGCTAATTTTTGTCTGATAGCCCAAAAGCTCCTTGATCGCCTTCCCCCTTGGGGCGCACTCCTGGCCCCTTATCATGATCTCCTCAAGTAGGGAAAGCCAAACCTGGTTGACGTTGGGCGTCTTGCCTTTTTCTATCTTGGTGCTAGGCGTCTTGTCTTTTTCCATCCTAGCGGCAACCATCACGCATACTCCCTAAGAGGGTCATAGATAACCTTGGCTGGCGTAGAAAAAAGCCCGTGGTCCTCAAACAGCTTGACTAGCCGCTCAGGCCTGGTCACATGGTGGTGAAACCTTGTGTAGTATTGCGGGTGAGGGACCCGCTCAAAGCGATAGCCCATCTTGGTCAAGGAGGCCTGGGCAGAGGCGCCCATCGCCACAAACGTCATGTGATAGAAGGCGTCAAGCTCGACCTTGGTCCACTGGACGCGGCCCCTCTCGTCATGAAGGTTAACCCAGGCCACGTCGGCCTCCTTGACGCCAAGGTTGCTTAGGGCCCTAGTGATCCAGGGCGAGCAAGAGTGGCCGGCGATAAAGGGGTAGGAGGTCCTTCTCGTGCGTTTGTTAGACCTATCCCCAATCAAAAGAAGCCTGGCGTTAAGGTTACCGGCAAAGCGCCGGTCGTCAATACCTGCGGCAAAGTCGGCGCCGGAGGTGGCCGAGACAAACGAGCGCCACGCCAGGCTGTTAAGCTCGGAGTAAAAAGGCTTGGCGTCGTCAAAGATGTCGTAGCGTATAAGGTTAGGGTGGCCCTTAAGGCCGCTAAGGAGCCTCTCATACTGGTCATAGACGGCTGAGACGCTGTCAAACATCTCAGGTCGTTGCCGCCTTGTCCTATCAAAGTGGGCCAAGTATCGGCCCTTGTCCCTAGGCAAACAAAAGACATAAAGGACGCCGTGCTTAAGGGCGACACGGTCAAGCATCTGCCCGTAGTAGGGCCATTGGTAGCTGGGGGAGCTGGGGCCTTGGCGAAAGACCTCAGCGTAGGCGTGCTCGCACGGCCACCAACGGTCCATGACGACGGGGCCGTTGACCGACTTCCTTAAGGCAAGGTCAAGGTAGGCAAGGTGGTAGAGGTCCATCTTGTCCTTAAACCGGTAGGTCGCGTGCTGATACTGGTAGTTGTAGAGCTCCCCTAGCTTGGCAGCTAGTGTCGACTTGCCTGTTGCATCGGGCCCAACAAGGGCTATTATTGGAAAACTTTGAAGGGGCATGGGAGGCTACCCCTCAGCTGACGGGAACAAAAGGTCCTTGTGTGACGGGGGGACCCAACCCTCAGGCTTTATGATGTCGTAGGTTGAGCCATGCTTGCTGTCCTCTGCCCGCTCAGCGCGAACCTTGGCCATGTTGGCCGCATGGACCCGCTGCCATGCCTTGGCAAAGGGGTAGCCGCTTAGGTAGGCTGTCCCAAGGGCCACGTACACGACGTCGACGAGGGCGTCTAGCTCGGCCTCCATCTGCTCCTCGGGGGTGGCTTGAAAGTTTACGCCGTCCTCGTCCTGCTCCTCTGACAGGTCGGCGTTAAGGTACTCCTCGGCCTCCTCTATCAGCCGCTTGGCTCGTAGCTCACGAAGGTCGTGGGAAAGCAGCCTTGGCGGCCCGTCGTAGCCTAGGCCAAACTTTTCATGAAACTCCCTGATGTCGTGGGTCATCAGGGCGAGGCTTTCACGCATCTGGTGGACGACCGTCCGCATGGCGTTGCCTTTTCTTTCGGGTGAAGCCTCCGGGTAGATGATCTCGACTATCCGGCGGGCGGTGTCTCTATAGAGTTTGTCTCGAGGGGTGTCCGTTGTCACGTGGGGTGCTCCTTGATGGGTAGGATTTAAGGGTTTTGGGGCTATTCTCCC